>Ga0105049_10002357_pt1 | contig 22359 bp, 20 predicted proteins | sample MAT06_FD_78087 | JGI IMG/M metagenome (GOLD analysis project Ga0105049, IMG submission 78087) | Freshwater microbial communities from Lake Fryxell liftoff mats and glacier meltwater in Antarctica - MAT-06 | ecosystem: Environmental > Aquatic > Freshwater > Ice > Liftoff microbial mat | place...
CCCCGTTGATCCGGTCAACATCATGAGGTCGTCCTCAGAAGCGAAAGAGTACGCCGGCCGTGAGGCCGACACCGGACAGGTCGATCGGCGAGAAATCGCGGAAGTCGGAGCCGAGTGCGCCACGTGCATAGTCATAGCGCAACTCCGCGTTGAGGCCGATGCGCGGCGTCAACGAATACGTCGTGCCCAACGAACCGAACGCCACCGGTGTCAGGTCGGTGGAGCGCAGGGTAGTGCTGAACACGTCAAGCGTCTGGTAGTCGACAAAGTCCCCATCCTGCTTGAACAGGTAGTACATCATGCCACCACCCGCCGCGATGTACGGTGACAACTTGGTGGGCACCCACGCCAATTTGCCGAGGATGCGTCCTTCAGGACGCAGATGCAGTTTGAGTCCCGCGGTGATCGGAATCCGCCGGAACGTGGTACGCTGTTCGATGGCCAAGTCGTCGGTGCCGACGAAGCCGCGATCCTCAGAACGCTTCACTCGCGTGCTGATGCCTGTGCCCAGCAGCAAATCGACGCGCGAGTTCAGGCGAAACGCGAGATCGGTGGCGACCGATATTCCAGCAAAATCCCCGCGGTCGACCGTTAGACGCTCGGTGACAAAAGAGAAGACGTCACTGGACGCATTCGGTCGGGCAATACCGCCCCGAATCGAAAGGGTGGCATGCGGCGGCGAAAACAGAAAGCCGTCGCCGCCCTTGGCTTGTGCGAACAGCGGCAACGTGGGAACGAGCAGAGCCAATAGGCCGCCGAAAAACCTCGTACGCATTGGAGGCGCTCCCGGAAAGAGTCTACCGAAATATACCAGCCATTCCCGGTTCCGGTTCCACCAACCCCGGGAAAGCGCATCCCCGCCGACCGGGCGGACCCGGGCGGGCGGACCCGACGCGACCCCCTGTGTGTCTCCGCTCCGTCGCGCCGGGCCAGGCCCGCTCGTGGGTTGCCCCACAATGCGGAACCGTCGTCAGCAGACTGTCAGCAGCTGCGTTGGCAGGGCCCGTCCCGGCACGAAACAGGTACCGAAACGGCTAGAGATTCGCGCCGTGGCACTTCTTGAATTTTTTGCCGGAGCCACACGGACAGGCGTCGTTCCGCGACGTCGACTCCCACCCTACCGGTAACACGCCACCGCCTGGCGCCAAGGATCGTACCGGTCCGGCTCCCACCACCGCCGGCGTGCCGCGCACGATCGGACGGGTCGGCTCCGCGGAACCAACCTGGTCGGATTCTTCGAAATCGACGTTGAACTCCTCGTCGATGGCATCGACCAACTCGAGCTCCTCGGGTGGAATGTCCTCGAGGATACCGAGGGCGTTGAACCGTTTGGTGGGACGACCGTCCTGACGCGGGAACTCGGCCATCGGCGGCGCGGCCTCGAAGCTCTCCACCGGCGCCGGTTCAAAGACGAGCTGCGCCTTGAGGAAGCGTTCGGTGAACGTGTTCGCCAGATCGTGCATCAGATCTTCGAACATCGTGTACGCATCCTGCTTGTACTCGACGAGCGGATCCTTCTGCCCCCACGACCGATAGTGAATCGAGGCGCGCAGCTGATCGAGATCGTACAGGTGATCCTTCCACTTCTCGTCGATCACATTGAGTGTGACGAGTGAGAGCAGACGATCGGCGAAACCCTGCCCGCCCTCGTCGGTGACCGCATTCAGGCTGTCGAGCTTCTGGTCGAACGCGGCACGCCCTGCCTCGATGGCAATGGCCTGCGCGTCTTCGACGGACGCCGGACGCGCGCCGTCGGCGAAGGCCGGCACCTGCAGCATGAAGTGCATCAGGAGATCCTGCTGCACGTACTCGAAGTCCCAGTCTTCCTGCTTGTCGAACGTGGCGAGTGCCTGCTCGACACGGCGCTGCACGCCGCGATCGATCATCTTGAGCGCCTCGCCCTTGAGCTCCTCGCCGCCTTCGAGTGCGAACGCGCGCAAGGAGTAGATCACCTCGCGCTGCTGATTCATCACATCATCGTACTCGAGCAGCCGCTTCCGCGACTGGAAGTTCTGCAGCTCCACACGCTTCTGCGCCTGCTCGATGGAGCGCGAGATGAGCGGATGAGCCAGCACCTCACCGTCCTGCGCGCCCATGCGATCCATCAACTTCGCGATCCGGTCGGATCCGAAGAGACGCATCAGATCATCTTCGAGGGACAGGAAGAACTGCGATGCGCCCGGGTCGCCCTGTCGGCCGGAGCGTCCGCGTAGCTGGCGATCGATACGGCGTGACTCATGGCGTTCGGACCCGATGATGTGCAGGCCGCCGATCTCGGAGATGTCGACCTCCTTGCCGTCGGGATCGGTGACTTTCGACGGCTTCGCTTCGGTGATACCGGCACCGAGTTTGATGTCGGTTCCGCGTCCAGCCATGTTGGTCGCGATGGTGATGGCGCCCGGGTGCCCGGCGCCGGCCACGATCTCGGCTTCACGCTGGTGATACTTGGCATTCAGCACGTTGTGCTTGAGACCAGCGCGCGCGAACAATCGCGCGAGCGTTTCCGAGGCTTCGACACTGGCGGTACCGACGAGCACCGGATAGCCCAGTTCGTGCAGTCGCTTCGTTTCGTCGACAATCGCGTTGTACTTCTCGCGACGTGTCTTGAAGACGTAGTCCTGACGGTCATCACGGGTGATCGGCCGGTTGGTAGGAATGACCGACACCGACAGGCCGTAGATCTGGTGGAACTCGTTCTCTTCCGTTTCGGCCGTACCGGTCATGCCGGCCAGCTTCTCGTACATGCGGAAATAGTTTTGAATCGTGATCGTGGCGAGCGTCTGGGTCTCGCCCTTCACCTGGACGCGCTCCTTCGCTTCGACGGCCTGGTGGAGCCCTTCGCTCCAACGACGCCCAGGCATCGTGCGGCCGGTGAATTCGTCCACGATAAGCACCTGCCCTTCCTGCACGACGTAATTGACATCGCGCTCGTAGAGGGCGTGCGCGCGTAGCAGCTGATGAATGATGTTCAGCCGCTCGCTTTTCAGCGCGTACTCTCGCTCGATGGCGTTTCGCTGCTCGAGCCGCTCCGTGGCGGACATGCCGTGATCACGATCGAGCTTGCCGATCATGAGCGAGATGTCGGGGAGCACGAACTGGTCGTGCGCTTCCGGCGACAGGTAGTCGAGCCCCTGTTCGGTGAGGTGTACCGTATGCCCCTTCTCGTCGAGCACGTACAGCAGATCGTCTTCGATCTCACGGTACGTCCGCTTGCTCATCGGGAGCTTCTTGTCCGAAATGATATCGAGCTCCATACGCTGCACGAGCTGCTTGACACCGGACTCCTGTAGCGCCTTGACGAGCCGCTTGTTCTTCGGGCCGCCGAGTTGCGCTTTGTACAGATTCAGCGACGCGTTCTGCTCGTCCTTCGATTCGAGCGCGCGTTCACCCTCGCCGACCAGCGTGTTCACCAGTTCGGACTGACGGCGCACGAGGCGTTCGACGGCCGTATTGAACTCCGCGTACCGTCCGTCGCTCTCGTTGCCGACCGGGCCCGAGATAATGAGCGGCGTACGCGCTTCGTCGATCAGGATCGAATCGACCTCGTCGATGATCGCGAAGATGTGCGTGCGCTGCACGCGCTGTTCGAGCGACACCACCATGTTGTCGCGCAGGTAGTCGAAGCCGAACTCGTTGTTGGTCCCGTAGGTGATGTCGCTGCCGTAGACGGCGCGACGCTCGAACGTTCCCGGCTCCGTGTCATCGAGGCAGCCGACCGTGAGGCCCAACCATCGATACAGATGCCCCATCCACTGCGAGTCGCGGCGGGCGAGGTAGTTGTTGACCGTCACGAGATGCGCGCCACGTCCGGGTAGCGCGTTGAGATACATGGGGAGCGTCGCGACCAGCGTCTTGCCTTCACCGGTCGCCATTTCCGCGATGCGGCCGAGGTGGAGCTGGATTCCCCCGATCAGCTGGACGTCGTAGGGGATCATGTCCCAGGTGAGCTCGTTGCCGGTCACCAGGACCGTCGAGCCTCTGAGTCGGCGGCACGCTTCCCGCACCGTGGCGAACGCCTCAGGGAGGATCTCGTCGAGCACTCCGGCGATCGCCGTGCGGAGCTCGCCCTCGGCGCCGCCACGTCCATCAGCGCCTAGGAGCTCGAGATCGATGCGCTCGCGTTCTGCCGCATCGGCGGTGTCGTGCTTGGCTGCCTTGAGCTCCGCAATGCGACTCTCAATGGGGCCAGTGTGTTCGGCAAGGATGCCGCGGAACTTGGCGGTTTGCCCCTGGATATCATCGTCGGAGAGCGACGCGAGGCGCGCTTCGATCTCGTGGATCTCGGCGAGCACCGGCTGCACGCGCTTCCGTTCACGTTCGTGCCGCGTGCCGAACACGCGTCCAATCAAGCCCTTCAGCATAAGCGAACCTCTTGGCAAGGGCGCCGCGACGACGAAGTCCCCGTACGCCATCAGGCGCGCGCTGGGCCCTCCGCCGTCGACGACTCCCGGGAATTCTCGAGATACAGTCCGGTGGTCGCGATGTACGTCTCCACGGCGTCAGGAACGAAGCCCCGAATGGAGCGGCCGTCCCGTACCCGTGCCCTGATTTCGGTTGATGACACGTCGACGCGTCGCGTCGCCAGTCGTCGTGCCGTCGCTGCTCCGACGCTTTCCAGCGGGTCGGCGAGCGCGGCGACGTCGTGCCCACGGTCGGCGCGGTGCAGCACAACGAGCTGCACCATCGACAACAACCGCCTCACGTCGCCCCAACGCGGTAACGTGGAGACCACGTCATCGCCGACCAGCAGGTGTAGCATCGCCGACGGCCAGCGTCGGCGCAGAGACTCCACGGTCTCAACCATGAAAGATAACCCGCCCCGATCGATTTCGATGGGGTCGACCTCGATGCGCGGGATCCCGCCGAAGCAGGTCTGCACCATCGCGAGCCGGTGCGCGGCAGGCGTCTGATTCCCGCCCTTGAGCGGCTGTTGGGCCGCCGGCACGATCAGCAGACGATCGAGCGCGAGCTCGTCGAGGGCATCCTGTGCCACCAGGAGGTGGCCGATATGGGGCGGATCGAAGCTTCCGCCAAGGATGCCGATACGCATCGAGTTCAGACGGTGCGGGTCATCCGCGCGGCACCGGACCGGGACGCGCGTAGGCGATCGGCGACAGGACGGCTGGGGGCGGTGCCTTGGCGGCAGTGGCCGAATCGGCCGGTGATGCGCCACAGGCCGCCTTGACCAACGGATCCCCGGGGTACGCCCGCCACATGGCGGTACACGTCTCCGCAGCGTCTTCCTTCCAGCGGATCTTCGTATACAGCTCATGCAACCGCAGCCACGCGAGGCGGGCCGCCTTCGTGCTCGGGTACGTGGTGACGACGTCCTTGAAGTAGATGATCGCCGGGTCAATCGCCCGGCGAACGCGGACATAGTGGACGCCGGTGTCGTAGTCCTTTTGCGCCATCCACTCTTCGATCTGGACAATGCGCTTCTTGGCGTCGTCCGTTTCCTTACTCTCGGGATACGACGAGAGGAGGGCCCGGAGAATCGACACCGCCTTCTGGCCATTCTCGGGATCGAGGGAGGGGCGTCGCCACAGGCTCTGGTAGCTCCGACCGACACCAAGCATGGCGGTCGGCGCGAGCGTGTCGTCGGGGAAGCCGTCGGTGATTCGCTCGAAGGCCTGCGCGGCGAGCAGGTGTTCGCTCTGTCGCTCGTGCGCCAGTGCCAGATAAAAGTAGGCGGGCGCCAATAGCGGATCACGCGCCGACAGGTCACTGGTCAGGCGCTCGAAGCCGATCTTCGCGTTGTCCCACTTCTGGCGCTGAAACTCCAGCAGCGAGGCACGGAAGAGCGCTTCAGGATTCGCGTAGTCGCGAGGTTGAAAACCGCGTGAACAACCCGCCAATGCTGCGGCGACACCGAGCAGCATCAGCAGGTGGAATTCAACGCGAGTCAGTCGGTGACTCATGCGGACTCTGGTACCCGTTGCACCGAATGCGGATCCGTTCCGCTTGCGAGAGCCCGGTTCATGATGCGGCGCCCAGGCTTCGACTGCCGGACGCCAAAGGAATGATGCGGGCACGCCCAGGCTTGAGGCCGGCCGTGACATTGCGCGTATCGACCAGGAGCGCGGCGTGGTCCACGACGCGCTGGTAATCGACGTTCTTGTGATCCGTGACGACCACGACCGCATCGGCCCAACGCAGCATTTCGTCGCTGAGGTCAACGCCCTTGCGGCTGTGACCATCCTCACGGAATTCGTGCACGAAGGGGTCGTGGAACTCCACGTGCGCGCCGCGCTCTTCGAGGAGTCGGATCACGTCGAGAGCCGGGCTTTCACGCACGTCGTCGATGTCGCGCTTGTAGGCGACCCCGAGCACCAGCACACGACTGCCGCGCACCGCCTTACGTACTTCGTTGAGCGCAGCGGCCACCTTCTGGACGACCCACTCCGGCATGTGCGAATTGATCTCGCTCGCGAGGTCGATGAAGCGCGTCTTGTAGTTGAGGGTGCGCATCTTCCAGGCGAGATAATGCGGGTCGAGCGGAATGCAGTGCCCACCGATGCCTGGTCCGGGCGTAAACTTCATGAACCCGAATGGCTTCGTGGCGGCCGCGTTGATGACTTCCCAGACGTCCACGCCCAGTTTGTCACACACAATCGCGATTTCGTTGACGAGGCCGATGTTCACCGCGCGGAAGGTGTTCTCGAGGAGCTTCACGAGCTCGGCCGCCTCGGGCGACGACACGGGAACGACCACGTCGATACAACTGGCGTACAGGGCGCTGGCCACTTCGACGCAGGCGGGCGTGACGCCGCCAACGACCTTCGGGGTGTTCTTCGTCTGGTAGACGGGGTTTCCCGGATCGACGCGTTCGGGGCTGAACGCCACGAACACATCCTTGCCGACGGTGAGTCCCATGGCTTCGAGACGGGGCTGCAGCAGTTCGCGCGTGGTGCCCGGGTAGGTGGTGCTTTCCAGTACCACACACATGCCGGGATGCGCCTGCCGCGCGATCGCGTCGGCGGCGGCCAGCACGAAGGCCATGTCCGGATCGCGGGTCTTGGAGAGTGGCGTGGGCACGGCGACCGAAATCGCGTCGCACTCGCCGATGCGCGACTCGACGGCCGTGGCCACGAAACTGCCGGCCGAGACCGCCTCCTGCACTGCATGGCTCGGGATGTCCTGAATGTGCGACTGTCCGGCCATCAACAGGTCGATCACGCGCTGGCTCACATCGTAGCCGATCACGCGAAAGCCAGCGTGCACGAACTCCATCGCCAGCGGCAATCCGACGTAGCCGAGACCGATCACACCAATGACGGCGGAGCGGTCGTGGATCTTCGAGAGTAGGTGGTCCTTCATCGTCGGGGAGTCGACCATAGCGTACGCCTCAGCGTCCAAAGAAGGCTCGCACTGCCCCGATGACTTCATCGAGTTGCGCAGTGGTGAGCTCGGGGAAGACCGGCAGCGAGAGCACTTCGAGCGCCGCGCGTTCCGACTCGGGACATTGCCCCTGCTGGTACCCGAGATACGCGAAGCATGGCTGCAGATGGAGTGGCAGCGGATAGTAGACCGAGCACCCGATACCGCGATCCTTGAGGTGCGCCTGCAGCGCATCGCGCTTGGGCACCCTGATCGTGTATTGGTTGTAAATCGAGGTGTTCGCGGGATCGATGTATGGGGGGACGACGTCGGCGAGATCAGCGAACGCCGCGTCGTAATAGGCGGCGTTCCGTCGACGGGCAGCGCTCCACGATTCGAGATGCGGCAGCTTGGCGCGCAAGACGGCCGCCTGCAGCGCATCGAGACGGCTGTTGTAGCCGACGATCTCATGGTAGTAAGTCCGACGGCTGCCGTGCGTGCGCAGCTTCATGAGCGCGTCGAACAGCGCGTCATCCTGCGTGACCATCATGCCGCCGTCGCCGTATCCGCCCAGATTCTTCGAGGGGAAGAAACTGTACGTGCCGATCGTCGCGGCTTCACCGGCCATCACCTTGGCCCCGTTCACCAGCCGGCTAGCGCCGATAGACTGGGCCGCGTCCTCGATGACCGGGCGTCCCTGCGCCGCGTCGACGACCTGCTCGATCGCCGCCATCTGCCCGAATAAGTCGACGGCAATGACGGCCTTCGTCTTGTCGCCGACGGCCCCGCGGATGGCGGTGGGATCGATGTTGAACGTGCGCGGATCGATGTCGACGAACACCGGGCGCGCTCCCACGTTATGGACCGCGCCGGCGGTCGCGAAAAACGTGAACGGCGTCGTCACGACTTCGTCACCAGCCCCCACCTCCAGCGCGCGCAAAGCGAGCAACAGCGCGTCCGTGCCGTTGGCACAGCCCACGGCGTACTTGACGTGCGACAGTCCGGCCACGCTGCACTCGAGCTGCCCGACGGGATCGCCGAGAATGAAGGCCTGCTGATCAACGACGTCCATCACCGCGGCGACCACTTCGTCGCGGATGGTAGCGTGCTGCGCCTTGAGATCGAGAAGAGGAACGGCCATGACGGATTGATTCAGATGTTGACGCGAAGCGGCAGGGGTACGTCGCGGCCAGTCTTCGCCGATTCGTAGATCCCCAGGATGAGTTCAAGCGACTTCCGACCAGCCCGACCGTCGGTGTCAGGGCGGGCGTCACCGCGCAGCACCGCCTCGACATTGCGGTAGTAGCCCTCGTGCCCGAAACCGTACACGCTTGGCGGACTGGTGTTCGCCTGCTCGACGAGCTTGTCGTCGTCATCGTAATCGGCGAAGGTCCAATGCTCGACCTTGTTGACCGCCGTCCCGCCGATCTTCACGCTCCCCTTCTCGCCGAGGATGGTAATCGATCCTTCAAGATTCCTGGGGAACGTGAGCATCGTGACTTCGATGACGCCGATGGCGCCCGAGCGAAACTTCAGCACGGCGGCGCCGCTGTCCTCCGCCTCGATGCGTCGGGCCATCGTCGCGGTCTTGGCCATGACGCTCTCGACCGGACCGACCAGCCACTGCACGAGATCGACATAGTGCGACGCCTGGTTCATGAACGCGCCACCGTCGAACTCCCAGGTGCCACGCCACGGCGCCTGATCGTAATAGTCCTGCGGGCGTGTCCACCGCACCGTGCAATTCGCCATGTAGATGCGTCCGAAGCGACCGCGATCGATTGCGCGCTTGAGCAGCACGATCGGCGGATTGAGTCGGTTCTGCTTGACCACGAACAGCTGGACGTGGTGGTCGTCGCACGCCTGCACGAGCGCGTCGGCCGCGGCGAGGGAGATCGCCATCGGCTTCTCGGAGATCACGTGCCGGCCGGCCTTCGCGGCCAGTATGCCGTGCTGTGGATGCAATCCGGACGGCGTCGCGACAATGACGGCATCGCTCGGCACGTCGGCCAGCATCTGCTCGTAGCTGGTGAACCACGGCACGTCGTAGTCCGTGCCGGCGAGCTGCGCGCGCTCCGCGATGACATCGCAGACCGCGACGAGCTGGAGGCCAGGCAGCTTCGCGAGCGACTCGAAGTGATTCTTGCTGATCCGCCCGCAGCCCAGCAACGCCACGCGAATACGCTGTCCCGCCGGAATCGCCTGCTCCGTCATACCGCACCCTCGAGGCGAACGACCACTTCGCCACGCCGTTCGTATCGCACGTCGGTACCGGGGCAGCGCAACAGTTCCTGCTGCCCCTCAGCACCGGCGAGGCTCAACGACTCCAGCTTGTGCCCATCTTCCGACATCCATCCGATACGCCGTCCCGGCACACCCGCCACGAGGGCGAAGTCGGGCACATCGCGATTGACGACGGCGCCGGCGCCGATGAACGCGAAGCGCCCGATCGTGATACCACAGACAATCGTAGCGTTTGCGCCAATCGTCGCACCGCGGCGCACAAGAGTGCGGCGGTACTCGTTCTTCCTCGACACGGCGCTGCGCGGATTGTACACGTTGGTGAAGACCATGGACGGACCACAGAACACGTCGGCCTCGAGCTCCACTCCTTCATACAACGACACGTTGTTCTGGATCTTCGCGTTATCGCCGACCACGACCCCGTTCATGACGACCACGTTCTGCCCCAGCGAACAGCGCGCACCGATGGTCGCGCCGCCCAGCACGTGGCAGAAATGCCACACGCGCGAGTCCGCACCGATGATCGCACCGGCGTCGACGTACGCCGATTCGTGTACGAGCGCGCCCTCACCAAGCACGACGCCCGCTGCGACGTTCCCCTGTCCTGCCGACCCTACCATCCCAGGGATGCTCACGCGGCACCAACGGCAGCAGCGCTGACAGCGAGTGCGGCGGCGAGAATCACGTGCCACTCCTGCAACGAGCGCACGCCTGGCTCGCGCGACTGGCGGGCCGCGATCGCTTCGGCGGCGGCACTGGCCGCGGACAGCGTGGTCGTGTACGGCACCCGGTTACTGATCGCCGCCTGACGCAGACGTTCGTCGTCAACCTGCGCGTGCTTACCGAGCGGCGTATTGACGAGCAGCTGAATCTCACCATTCAGGATCATGTCGACCCCGTGCGGGCGCCCCTCGCTGACCTTGAGTACCGACTGCACGGGAATGCTGCGCTCACGCAGATACGCGGCGGTGCCGCTGGTCGAGTAGAGCGTGAAACCGAGTTCATGAAAGCGCATCGCCAACTTCGCGGCACTCGGCTTGTCGGAATCGTTCACCGTGATGAACACGGCGCCGCTGCGAGGCAGCGCATTGTCGGCCGCCAGCTGCGACTTCATGAACGCCGTGCCGAAATCCTCATCGATGCCCATGACTTCGCCGGTGGAGCGCATTTCGGGTCCGAGTACCGGGTCGAACTCGCGGAACTTGTTGAACGGGAAGACGGCTTCCTTCACGCTGAAGTACGGCGGTACAATTTCCGACGTGAATCCGACTTCGGCCAACGTCTCGCCGAGCATGAGTCGCGCCGCAACCGATGCGAGCGAAACGCCGATGGCCTTCGACACAAAGGGGACGGTGCGCGAAGCGCGCGGGTTGACTTCGATGACGTACACGATGCCGTCCTTGTACGCGTACTGCACGTTGATCAGTCCGACCACGCCCAATTTCCTGGCGAAGGCGACCGTGTGTGCGCGCATCTGATCGGCAGCGGCCTGCGGAATGAGGTACGGCGGCAACACGCAGGCGGAGTCACCCGAGTGAATGCCAGCGCTCTCGATATGCTCCATGACCGAACCGATGACCACGGTCGTGCCATCGGAGAGCGCATCGACGTCGGCCTCGAACGCATCCTCCAGGAACTTGTCGACGAGCACGGGGCGGTCCTCACTCACGCGTGCCGCGCGTTCGAAGTAGTCACGCAACGACGTGGCGTCGTGCACGATCTCCATCGCCCGTCCACCGAGCACGTACGAGGGGCGCACCAGCACCGGATACCCGATGCGGTCGGCGATCTCCACGGCTTCATCCACGCTGGTGGCCGTTCCATTGGCCGGCTGGGCGATGCCAAGTTCGCGCACGATGGCTTCGAATCGACGACGATCTTCGGCGATATCGATGGCATCGGGCGATGTGCCGAGAATGCGCACGCCAGCCGCTTCGAGCGGACGCGTAAGCTTGAGCGGCGTTTGTCCGCCGAGTTGTACGATGACGCCGAGTGGATTCTCGCGATGGACGATTTCAAGCACGTCTTCCAGCGTGAGCGGCTCGAAGTACAGCTTGTCCGAAATATCGAAATCGGTGGAGACCGTTTCCGGGTTCGAGTTGACCATGATGGTCTCATAGCCCTGCTCGCGCAGCGCCAGCACGGCGCGCACACAGCAGTAGTCGAACTCCACACCCTGCCCGATCCGATTCGGACCGGAACCGAGAATGATGACCTTCTGACGTCCATCGGTGGCGGCTTCGCTTTCCTCGTCGTAGCAGCCATACAGGTACGGCGTAGTGGATGGAAACTCGCCGGCACAGGTATCGATCATCTTGTACGACGGCCGCACGCCAAGTGACCAGCGCATTGCGCGGGCCTCATGTTCGGTGACCCCGCGCAGCGCGCCGAGCTGGCGATCGGAGAAGCCGAGGCGTTTCATGCGACGCATGCTGTCGGCGTTTACGGACCCTTCCTGCTGGTACTCGGCCTCGGCGACGATAAGCTCATGCAACTGATCGAGGAACCAGGGATCGATTCCGGTAATCTCGTGCAGTTCCGCCGTTCCCATGCCGAGGAGCATGGCACGCTTGAGCTGGTAGATGCGCTCAGGCGTGGGACGACGCAGCGCACCACGCAACTCTTCCTTCGAGCCTTCGACGAGACGATCATCAACCAGGCGTTCACCGACCGTCCACCCACTGCGTCCGGTTTCGAGCGCCCGCAGCGCTTTCTGAAACGCTTCCTTGAAAGTACGACCGATCGCCATCGACTCGCCGACGGACTTCATCTGCGTGGTCAGGCCCGGATCGGACGACGCGAACTTCTCGAACGCGAAGCGCGGAACCTTCACGATGACGTAGTCGAGCACCGGCTCGAAGCTGGCCGGCGTGGTCTTGGTGATATCGTTCGGCACTTCATCGAGCGTGTAGCCAACGGCGAGCTTGGCGCCGATGCGTGCGATGGGATAGCCTGTGGCCTTGGAGGCGAGGGCCGACGAGCGCGACACGCGCGGATTCATCTCGATGACGATCAGATCGCCATTCTTCGGATTGACCGCGAACTGGATGTTGCAGCCGCCGGCATCGACCCCGATCTCACGGATGATGGCCACGGCCGCATCGCGCATCGTCTGATACTCGCGATCGGTGAGCGTCATCGCGGGCGCCACCGTGATCGAGTCACCCGTATGCACGCCCATCGGATCGAGATTCTCGATCGCGCAGACGATCACGACATTGTCGGCGCAATCGCGCATCACCTCGAGCTCGTATTCCTTCCAGCCGAGGAGTGAGCGCTCGATGAGCACAGAGCCCACGGGCGACAAGTCGAGGCCGCGACGCACCATCGTCTCGAACTCTTCGCGGTTGTACGCGATGCCGCCGCCGGTGCCACCGAGCGTAAACGACGGACGGATGATCGACGGGAATCCCGTTTCTTCGACGCCGACAATCGCCTCTTCGACCGTGGTGACGGTACGTCCGGTCGGACACCTGAGTCCGATCTTCGTCATGGCCTCGCCGAAGAGCTTCCGATCTTCGGCGACTCGAATCGCGCGCGCGTTGGCGCCGATGAGTTCGCAGCCGTATTTCCCGAGCACGCCGCTGTCGTACAGCGCGAGCGCGACGTTGAGTGCGGTTTGCCCTCCCATGGTGGGAAGGACGGCGTCGGGACGTTCCTTGGCGATGACCTTTTCGACGAACTCGGGCGTGACCGGCTCGATATACGTGCGGTCGGCGAACTCGGGGTCGGTCATGATCGTGGCCGGATTGGAGTTCACGAGGATGACCTCGTACCCCTCTTCACGCAGGGCTTTGGTGGCCTGCGTTCCGGAGTAATCAAATTCAGCAGCCTGTCCGATCACAATCGGTCCAGAGCCGATCACGAGAATCCGGTGCAGGTCAGAGCGTCGCGGCATGAAGAAGATCGTCGATGATGTCGTCAAGAGCGCACGTGGCGGACCATCCAGTGGCGCGCTGCAATTTGTGCGAATCCCCAATCAGCACGGGGACGTCAACGGGGCGTACCAGCGACGGATCTTCGACCGGCGTCGCCTGCACATCGGCACGCGCCAGCACCCGGTCGAGAATCTGCTGCACCGACCATCCGGTGCCGCTGGCCACGTTGTACGCCTCGCCGGGCGCCCCCCGTTGGCAGAGCGAAATATACGCAGCAACGACGTCACTTACATGGAGGAAATCGCGTATCGGCGAGCGATTGCCTACGGGCATGCTGGTGGCGGGCGGGGCGCCGCGCAGTGCGATGGCGCGCTGCACCAGCGCCGGGAGCAGAAATCGCGGTGGCTGTCCTCGTCCGCTGTGGTTGAAGCTCCGCGCGACGACCACTTTCAGCCCGGTCGCCCGCCAACATTGCAACGCCAGAAGCTCCTGTGCGGCCTTGGTGGCGGCGTAGACCGTCCGGGGGGCTTGCACGGAGCTTTCGGCGAGCGGGAACTCGTGGGTCTCGTGTCGTCCGTACTGCTCGGCGCTGCCCACCACCAGTACCGTGGGGTCGAAGTCGCCGGCGTCGCGGCCTCGACCAAGCGCGTGCAGCAGGCGTGCCGTGGCGGTGACATTGACATCCCACGCGAGCGCCGGATCAGCGGCGGCGGTGGGCACGTGCGAGATCGCAGCCAAGTGAATCACGGTGTCCGGCCTCGCCGTGTCCACGACGTGCGAGACATAGTCGTCATCTCGCAGATCACCATACAGCCACGTGGTGGTGGCGCCGAAATTCTTCACGGTCGCGGTCGCGGTCGCGGCCGTTGCACGCACGGCGGGCGGATCGGTGGCGAGCGCGAACAGCTCGACCCCGACGTCCCGCAGTGCTTCGAGCATGTACGACCCAACGAAGCCGGCGGCTCCCGTCACGAGCACGCGCTTCACGAGCGTATCACCGCGGGCGTTCGTACCGCGCGAGATCGGCGGCAACCATCATGCTCACCAATTCGGCGAACGGGACTTTCGGTGTCCACCCGAGCCGCTGTTCGGCTTTCGACGGATCGGCGACCAGCAGGTCGACTTCAGCCGGTCGGAAGAACTTCTCATCCTGCTTGACATACTCGAGATAATCGAGATCGACGGCGCTGAAGGCGGCGACGCAGAAATCGCGTACGGAGTACGTCTCGCCGGTGCCGATCACGAAGTCATCCGGCTCGTCGAGTTGGAGCATGCGCCACATCGCATCGACGTAGTCGCCAGCGAAGCCCCAGTCGCGTCGGGATTCGAGATTGCCAAGCCGCAGTTCGTGCTGCAGGCCGAGCTTAATGCGGGCCACGGCGTCGGTAATCTTGCGCGTGACGAACTCGAGGCCGCGGCGGGGCGACTCGTGATTGAACAGGATCCCGGAAACCGCGAAGAGATTGAAGCTCTCGCGATAGTTCACGGTGATCCAGTGCCCGTACACCTTGGCGACGCCGTACGGCGAGCGCGGATAGAAGGGCGTGGATTCGCGTTGCGGTGTTTCGATCACCTTGCCGAACTGCTCGCTCGAGCTGGCCTGATAGAAGCGCGACTTCGGCGCGGCTTTTCGCATGGCTTCCAACATGCGCGTGACGCCGAGCGCCGTGAACTCGCCGGTGAGCACGGGCTGGGTCCATGACGTTTGCACGAAGCTCTGCGCCGCGAGATTGTAGATCTCGTCGGGCTGGGTTTCGTGTACGACGTCGGTGAGCGACGTCTGGTCGAGCAGGTCGGCCGAGACGAGTTCGACGCGATCGACGAGATGGGCGATGCGCTCGTAGGGGGTTGTCGACGAGCGACGGACGACGCCGACGACGCGATAGCCTTTGGTGAGCAGGAGTTCGGCGAGGTAGGAGCCGTCCTGTCCGGTAATCCCGGTGATCAGTGCAGTCTTCAACAGAGTACTCAGTCGAAAGTCAGAAGTCGTGAGGCGACCACGGGTGTTACATGTACAAAGCGGGGAGCCCGGCAACTGCGAGCTCCCCGCTGAGACGATACCGTTCGCGGACTACGCGACGGCAACCTGACCGCGCGGCGCGCGGGTGATCTTGCCGGCCGCGATGCACCGCGTGCAGGCCTTGACCTTGATGACCTTCCCTTCGCTGAGGGTGCGCACCACTTGGAGATTGGGTCTCCAGGTCCGGCGCGTCTTGTTGTTCGCGTGCGAGACGCTGTTTCCAAAGGCCACGCCCTTGTCACAGACGTAGCAACGGTGTCTATCGATAGCCATGTCCGATATCCTCAGCTCTGGACCAATTCGATCCGCGCCATCTCCGCACCGTCACCCTTGCGGTGGCCGGTTTTGAGAATGCGCGTGTAGCCGCCCGGTCGCGTGGCGAACATGGGGCCGATTTCCTGGAACAGCTTGTCGGCCGCCTCACGCTTGTGGACGTGCTTGCCAGCCAGGCGGCGCGCGTGAAGCGTGCCGGTCCGGGCCTTGGTGATCAGCTTCTCGACGAAGGGGCGGAGTTCTTTCGCCTTCGCCTCAGTCGTTTCGATCGCACCCTGCTCAATGAGCGAGGTTGCGAGGTTGCGAAGCAGCGCCAAGCGCTGCTCACTCGTCCGCCGAAGTTGGCGGTTTGCCTTGCGATGGCGCATGGGAATTACTCCTCGTCTTCTTCGTCGTCGGGCGCGTTCTCGGCCGCGCGGCTGGGCGGGGTGCCCATATCGAGGATGCGCACACCATCCGTGCTCTCCTCGTATCGCATGCCGAAATTGAGCCCTTCCTTCTCGAGCAGCGCGGCGATTTCCTGCAGAGACTTCTTCCCGAAGTTCTTGACCTGAAGGATTTGCGCCTCGGTCTGGCGAACCAGATCGCCGAGCGAGCGGATGTTCGAGTTCTTGAGTGAATTGACCGAGCGAACCGAGAGTTCGAGATCGTCGATCGGAGTGCGGAACAGTTCGGCCAAGCGAAGGGCGTCGCTATTGGAGCCGTCGCCACCAGTGCCAGGCTGTGCAGAGGCCGACGACCCGAAGCCCACGAAGTACTGGAAGTGGGTCTGGGCCAAGGCCGCCGCGTAGCTCACCGCTTCCTCGGGCGACATCGTGCCGTTGGTTTCGACGGTCAGCGTGAGGCGGTCGTAGTCGGTACGCTGGCCAACCCGCGTCTCAGAGACGGCGAAGTTGACGCGACGCACCGGGCTGTAAATGGCATCGATGCGCACCACGTCGACGGAGAGATTCTTGTCGGCAGGATGCTGATCGCTCTCGATGTACCCGCGACCTTTGTTCACGTAGAGTTCGACATTGAAGTCGCGCTCGTCGGTGATGGTAAAGAGGTGATGCGTCGGGTCGATGACCCGGGCGCCACCGCTGACCTGAATGTCGGCGGCCGTGACGGTACCGGGGCCGGACTTCGTGATGCGGAGCACGGTCTGCTCGACATCGTCAGGGAGCGCCAGCGTGAGCGTCTTGAGATTACCGATGATCTGGTGCACGTCTTCCACGACGCCGCCGATGGTCTGGTGCTCATGCACCACACCGTCGATACGGAATGCCCACACGGCGGAGCCACGGAGCGACGACAGGAGCAGTCGGCGCATCGCATTGCCCAGCGTGTGTCCGAAGCCGCGTTCGAGCGGCTGCAGGCGGAATTCGGCCAGATTGGGCGTGTCCTCGCGCTTGGTGGCTTCAACAAGCTGCGGACGAACCAGCCCTGAGAGATCGATCGTTGCCATGGAGTTCGAAAGATTTGAAGTGGTCACATCGGCGATGCTCGCCGATGACGCGCTACCCCGCCCCGAACGCGCGGTAGCCCCGTAGAGGGGTTCGGGCCCCGACCGCTGGTGGGGGCGCGCTGGCCGAGCCGCGCGCCACCAGCTGTGTACCAGGAATTACTTGGAGTAGAGCTCGACGACGAGCTGTTCCTGCGCCGCCAACGGAATCGACTGACGCTGCGGCTTCTCGAGCACGCGACCGCTGAACGACTCCTTGTCGACGGCGATCCACGAGAGCGAGGCACCACGCGCGGCCTGTTCCATGGCCGACATCACGAGCACGAGTTCACGCGACGACTGCTTGACGCGCACTTCTTCGCCCGGACGCACCTGGTAGGACGGGATGTCCAGCAGGCGACCCTTCACCTCGATGTGACGGTGACGGATGAGCTGACGCGCGGCCTTGCGGCTCGGCGCGAAGCCCATGCGGTACACGACGTTGTCGAGACGCGTTTCGAGCGCCGCCAACAGGTTGTGTCCAGCGATACCCGGCGCCGACGCGACACGATCGAAGGTGTTGCGGAACTGCTTCTCGCTGATGCCGTAGATGCGCTTGATCTTCTGCTTCTCGCGCAGCTGCTTGGAGAACTCGGACGCTTTCTTGCGACGAGCCGTGGCCTGACCGTGCTGACCCGGGGCGTACGGGCGACGCTCGACGGGACACTTTTCGGTGAAGCACTTGGTGCCCTTGAGAAAGAGCTTGGCGCCCTCTCGACGGCACTGACGGCAGCTGGGACCAGTATAGCGGGCCATGTCTTAGACCCTCCGACGCTTGGGGGGACGGCAGCCGTTGTGCGGAATCGGGGTGACGTCACGGATGGACTTCACCTGTAGGCCGGCCGCGGCGAGCGCCTGAATGGCGGACTCACGACCACTGCCCGGACCCTGCACGCGCACATGGACGCGGCGCACGCCGAGTGTGAGCGCTTCGCGCGCGCACTGCTCGGAGGCCACCGTGGCGGCGAACGGCGTGGACTTCTTCGACCCCTTGAAACCCGCCTTACCGGCCGAGCCCCACGACACCGTGTTGCCGTGCATATCGGTGATCGTGATGGTCGTGTTGTTGAACGTGGCGCTGACGTGGGCGATACCTTCGGCCTCGACGACGCGCTTGGATTTCTTGGCGGTAGCCATGGCTTACTTGGTCACCTTCTTCTTGCCCGCAATAGCGCGGCGCGGCCCCTTCTTGGTGCGCGCGTTCGTGTGCGTGCGCTGCCCGCGCACGGGAAGCCCGCGACGATGGCGCGTGCCACGGTACGAGCCGATGTCCATCAGGCGCTTGATGTTCATCGCGATCTCGGTGCGCAGGGCACCTTCGACGCGAAGATTGCGCTCGATTTCCTGACGGAGCTTGTTGACGTCCGCGTCATTGAGATCGCGGATGCGCTGATCGGGCGAGACGCCCGCGGCAGCGAGGATCTTCTGGGCGGTCTTTCGACCGATGCCGAAGATGTAGGTCAGGCCGATCTCAACCTTCTTTTCACGAGGGAGATCGACGCCAGCGATACGTGCCATGTGTTACGCTTCCCCTCAGCCTTGACGCTGCTTGTGCTTGGGGTTGCGCTTGCAGATGATGCGAGTCACGCCCTGTCGCTTGACGACTTTGCAGTGCTCACAGATCGGCTTTACGCTGCTCCGAACTTTCACGGGTCACCTTGGCGAACACGCGCCAACGGAGCCTCCCGCACCGGATTACGCCGGCCGGCTGGACTCCCCATGCGTCCATCGCTCATGAAGCATCGCATTTCAGCGATTCCGCGCACGAGCGAAGCAAATGTGGCCAGCGGATTGGCCTAGAATCTCACCCGAAAACAGGCAAGACCCTCATCCTAGCGGACTTAGGCCGTCCCCGCAAGGGCGCTCGAGACCAGCTCCATGGCCGCCACCGGGTCGGTGGCTTCGGTCACCGCCCGTCCCAGGATCAGCCAGCGGGCGCCGGCATCGGCGGCCGCCTTCGGGGTCATGACCCGACGCTGATCGTGGACATCGCCCCCAGGCAGCCGGATACCGGGAATGAGCAGGCCCAAGGTATCGCCGAAGGCCGCCCGGACCGCGGCCGCTTCGTGACCGGAGCAGACGATTCCGACGCCCCCGCCCCCGCGCACCAAACCGGCCAGCCGCATGACCTCGTCGATTACGTCGACATCTTTTCGCCCCCACGCCTGACCGACCCCGACCGCGTCCATGCTCGTCAGGATCGTGACTCCAAGAATGCCACACCCATCCGCGGCGCCGTCCGCCCCGGCCGCGCCCTCATTGGCGCCGTCGACGGCGGCCCGGATCATTGCCGATCCGCCGGCCGCGTGCACGGTCAAGAGCGATGCGCCATGGCGGGCCACGCTGCGAGCCGCGCCGCGAACCGTATTCGGGATGTCATGCAGCTTCAGGTCTACGAACACCGACTTCCCGGCGTCGCGCAGCCATGTCACCACGTCGGGGCCTTCGGCTGCAAACAGTTCGAGACCGACCTTGTAAAAGCTGCAGGAGCGACCGAGCCGGGTCACGATGGCCTGCGCCGCGCCGCGGTCGGAGACGTCGAGGGCGACGATCGGGGTGATCGTCGAACCGATGGTCGAGGCAGAAACGGATCTCACGAGGGCCACTCCAGTGTGCCGATGATCGATCGAAGGTCGCGAACGCCTTGCCGGTCCGCCCAGGCGGCCAGTTCACGCGCAATGCGTTCTGGCGCGCGAGGATCGCGCAGGGCGGCGGTCCCGACGCCTACCAACGACGCGCCGGCCAACAGATACTGCGCCGCGTCGTTCCCGGTACTGATGCCGCCGAGGCCGATGATGGGAACGCCGGGCAGTACCTGCCGCACCCGCCACGTCGCGAGCAGCCCCATGGGAAGCAGCGCCGGGCCGCTCACGCCGCCGGTGCCGAAGCCGATCTTGGGCTTCCGACGCGCGGCGTCAATCACCAATCCGGGCATGGTGTTGACCAGCGTCAGCCCGGTGGCGCCGTGCTCCATCGACACGCGCGCAGCATCGACCACGCCGGCGCCGAGTGATGGCGACAGTTTGACGAACAGCGGACGGGCCGTTCTTGCCCGCGCCGCACGCACCAACACCGCGAGCGCCACCGGGTCGGCACCGAACTCGAGGCCGCCCGCCTTCACGTTCGGGCAGCTCACGTTGAGTTCAAAGGCATCCACGCCAGGCATGTCGTCGAGACCACCGACGACAGTCTCGAAGTCCTCCACGCTATTGCCGACCACGTTCACGATGACGCGCGTGTTCGGGTGGGCGTGGTGCAACCACGGAAGATAGTCGGCCCGGACCGCGTCGAGACCCGGGTTGGCGAGGCCGATGGCGTTGATCATGCCACCGGCGAACTCGCTGACACGAAGCGGCGGTGCGCCGTGACGCGGAGCAACACTAACCGCCTTCGTGGCGATGGCGCCGATGGCCGAGAGGTCGAGGACCTCGTCGACTTCTTTGCCGAAGCCAGCGGTACCGGCGGCAAGGACGACGGGGTTTCGAAACGCCAGCCCCGCGACAATCCACTGGTGCTGGTCAGTTGCTGTTGCGGTCACGTGGTCACCGAGATCCGGCAGGCTTGGGAGGAAGACGCAGCTTGCGTACGCTGTCGGACCAGATGCGAAGCGCGTCAGCCCAATTGAAGATCAACAATTCGGGCGTACTGAGAAAGTCCGGACGACCGGCGGGATCCTCCCCGCGCAGTCGCGCGGCGACAGCGGAGTTGCCGAAGTCCAGGAGCACGTGACGCTGCCACGCGGCGGCACTATCCGGCACCAACAGCGCGGCCGCGTACCAGGCGTTGGGCACCAGCGGCGACGACGGCGACTCGCGCGCAATGCGCAAAAACAGGGTTTGGGCGAGTCGCGGCGCGCGCAGCGAGTCGCGGGCAATCTCGGCGGCGAGATAGAGCGATGCGCTCTCAGGATCCCCACGGCCGAGGAGCACGCGGAACAAGAGGACTCGCTCGGCCACCTCACGGGCGAACCGGGTGCGCCAGACCACGCTGTCCTGTCGCGCCACGAGCGTATCGAGTTCGCGCAGTGATGCGACGCGCTTGAGATCGATCAAGGCCAGACGCGCATTCGCCTCACGTGCGGTGACGGTATCCCGCTGCGCCAACGTGCGGGCCGCGTACAAGTGCCGCCGGGCGATCGAATCGAGGCCCGTACGCTCGTGCATGTCCCCGAGCGCGTAGTGCATGCGGGCGCGGCTGTCGTCCCGGACCCGGGCGGCATCGTACTGGGCCACGATGCGTTCGGCAGCCTCGTGACGACCATCGGTGATCAGTTCACGGAGCGCGCGGGGGACGTCTTCGCGATAGTCACCGAGGCGGGCGCGCTGCACGAGCAACGACTCGATACGCGCATACTCCCGCGCGGACATCGACGCGCTGATGAGCTCCCACTGCAGCACGCCGGCATCGAGATTGCCGAGATAGGCCGCGACCGCGTCGCGGTCTCCCATGCTGAGGGCGGCGCGCGCGGCCCAAACGCGCGACAGTCGCGCGATCTCGCGATCGGTGGAGCGAAACATCGAATCGAGACGCGGCCGCGCGTCGGCGCTCAGGCCATTGCGCACCTCGCAGGAGGCAAGCGCCAACCGGGAGCGGTCCCGTTCGTTCGCGTTCAGCGTCGTGCCAGCCAGCAGCTGCTGGAGTCGCGGCATGGCGCGTTCGCATTGCGCCGCCATCGCCCCGCTGCGCGCCGCGATGTAGAGCGCGCGGCTTCGCCACTTCGACTTCGGATGCCGAACCAACACGGTCTCCGCGATGGCGGCTGACCGTTGAAAGCGCGCCGTGGCCTCGCCGTCGTCATCACGCCGCAGCTTGGCGTCGGCCAGACGGGCTTCGGCCTGCGCGTTGTAGATGCCGTTGTAGTACACGCACCCGGAACCGACCAGCCAAGACGCGAGCACCAGCATCAGACGCTGTATGGCGCGCATCAGCCGCCGCCTCCGACCTTGCGCTCGTACTGTTCGAGATACCGCACGACTGCGTCGGCCAGCGTGGACGCCAACTCTCGCTGCCGATCGGTATCGGTCATGTACTGCACTTCAAGCTTGTTCGTACCGAACCCGATTTCGACGAGCACGGCGGGCATGAACGCGGTGACCAGCACCCGAAAGCCAGCCTGCTTCACGCCACGACTCGGTCCGGGATGA
>Ga0105049_10002358_pt1 | contig 22353 bp, 18 predicted proteins | sample MAT06_FD_78087 | JGI IMG/M metagenome (GOLD analysis project Ga0105049, IMG submission 78087) | Freshwater microbial communities from Lake Fryxell liftoff mats and glacier meltwater in Antarctica - MAT-06 | ecosystem: Environmental > Aquatic > Freshwater > Ice > Liftoff microbial mat | place...
CGGCACCGGCCAGCGAATGCCAAACGCCGGATCGTCGTATCGAAATCCCCGCGCCGCCGCCGGCGCGTAAAACTCTGAAATCAAATACTCGACTTCCGTGTTGTCCGTCAGCGTCACAAACCCGTGCGCGAATCCTTCCGGCACATACAGCTGCCGACGATTCTCCGCCGTCAGTTCGACACCGAAATGCCGGCGCGTCGCCAGTTCCACAATCACATCGTAAATCGCGCCGTGCGTGCAACGCACCACTTTCGCCTCAGCGTGCGGCGCCGCCTGATAGTGCATCCCGCGCACCGTGCCGGCCTGCTTGTTGAACGAGACACTGCACTGCGCGAGTTTCGCCTTGAGTCCGTGCGTCGCAAATTCCTCCACGCACCACGTCCGCGCAAAGAAGCCGCGCGCATCCTCCCGGCGTTCCGGTTCGATCACGAATGCGCCCGGCAACGATGTTTCTTGGAAGATCACTGGATGACCAATTTCCGCACGTGAAACGCCTCGGCGTATCGGGTCTGACTTTCGACGCCGCGCAAGCGCATGAGTCCGCCAAACGTCTCGGCGTCGAACCAGCCTTTCGCGCGTTGGCTGGGAAAACTATTCAACAGGAACCGGATCTTCCGTTCTTTCTGGGCCGGTGTCAGCGGGATGAAGACGTTCGGCGCGCCGAGGTCGCCGTCGTACTTCGGAATCTCGTACTCCAGAATCAGGTGGTTGCGAAACGCATTCCACGTCAACTCGTTAATCACCCGGTGATCCTGATGCGCGTCCTGCCGGGCATGGGTGAAGATGAGGTCTGGCTCGAACTGTTCGCGAACCTCGTGCAAGAACGTCTTCACTTGCCGTAATTCCGCCGGGAAGTAGCTGTCGGTGAAATTGCCCACCGTCAACGACGATTGCCGGGCGCCTTTCAGGAACCGGGCGGCGCTGCGAGCGGCTTCGCGCGCGCGGACGGGCGTCGCGCTGAACACGACCCAGCGGAATTCCACGCCGCGATTGCAGAGTTGCAACACGGTGCCGCCGCAGCCGATCTCAATGTCGTCAGCGTGAGCGCCGAGGCAAAGCACCCGACGCGGTTTTAAGCGGAGTGTTTCCATACTTCCCAGGGCGCGTTGCCGCGCGCGTACATTTCTTCGAGTTGCGACTTGTCCTTGAACGTGTCCATTGCGCCCCAGAACCCATCGTAATGGTAGGCGGCCACCTGCTGCTCTTGAATCAGGCGCGCAAACGCACCGTCCATCAGGTCTTCGCCCCGCCGGAGATATTGAAAGATCTCGCGGCGAAACACGTAGAAGCCGCCGTTGATGCGGATATTCGCGCCGCGCACATCGGACACGTGCGTGACGGTGCCGGCATCGTCGGTGCCGATGAAGTGATAACTGACATTGGGGCGGACACTGAGAAACGTGGCGACCTTCTTGTGTTGCGTCGCAAAATCCACCAGCACCGGCAACGGCAGATCCGTCAGGCCATCGCTGTAGTTGGCCAGGAACATCTCGTCCCCGTTGAGATGCGGCGCGACCGCCTGCAACCGCTCGCCAATGCTGCAATTCACGCCGGTATCCACGAACGTAATCCGCCAATCGCGCGTGTCGTGGTTCAGGTACTCGACTTTCTTGCCGCCGCTCAACACGAAGTCGCTCGCGACGTAATCGTTGTGTTGCAGGAAGTAACTCTTGATCGCATCCGCCCGGTAGCCGAGGCACAGGATAAACTCCTTGTGGCCGTAGTGCGCATAATACTTCATCACGTGCCACAAAATTGGCAGGTACCCGATCTTCACGAGCGGCTTCGGCAGGCTCTCCTCGGATTCCCGGAGCCGCATTCCCATGCCACCACAAAACAAAACCACTTTCATCGTCAGCCTCCTAACACACGCGTAGTTCCGGGATCGGCACGACAAACTGTCCGCCCCATTCCCGGATATACGCCATCTGTTGCATGATTTCGGTTTTCAGATTCCACGGCAGAATGAGGACATAATCCGGTTTCGTCTCGCGAATCTTGTCGGGATGAAAAATCGGAATCCGCGAGCCGGGCAGCAACCGGCCTTGTTTGTACGGGCTGCGATCCACGGTGTAATCAAGGAAGTCGGTCTTGATACCGCAATAGTTCAGCAGCGTGTTCCCCTTCCCCGGCGCGCCGTAACCCACGACGGTCTTCCCGTCCCGTTTCGCGGCGATCAGGAACTCCAGCAACTTGCGCTTCGTCTCCTTCACCTGCTCCGTGAATTCCCCGTACGTCTCCAACCGCGTCAACCCCGCCGCCACCTCCCGCACCTGCAATTCCGCCACGCGCGGACTGCGCGGGTGGGCGCCGGGATGACAGGCATAGATTCGCAACGACCCGCCGTGCGTCGGCAACTCTTCCACGTCGAATAACTCCAACCCGTGCGCGCCAAAGATCTTTTCCACCGTCAATAACGACAGGTAGGAGAAATGTTCGTGGTAAATCGTGTCGAATTGATTCTCCGCAATCAACCGCATCAAATGCGGAAACTCCATCGTCAACACGCCGGCCGGTTTGAGGGCAATCTGCAAGCCGCGCACGAAGTCGTTCAGGCGCGGCACATGTGCGAGCACGTTGTTGCCGATCAGCAAATCCGCCTGCACCGGCAACTCGCGCGCGATCCGTTCACCGAAAAACTTCACCACAGCGGGAATCCCTTTTTTCTCCGCCACCGCCGCGATGTTCGCGGCCGGCTCGACGCCCAACACCGGGAACCCGCGCGCCACGAAGTACTGCAACAGATACCCGTCGTTGCTCGCAATCTCGATGATCTGCTGCGGTGGTTTCAGATCAAACCGTGCCACGACCATCTCGACGTAATTCCGCGCGTGTTGCAGCCACGAATCCGAGTACGACGAGAAATACGCGTAATCGCTGTAGATGTTCTCGGCCTTCTCCAACTCCTCCACCTGCACCAAGAAACATTGGCCGCAGACGAACGCGTGCAACACATAAAACGGTTCCGGCCGATTCCGCGCCGCCACTTCCACGTAACTCTCACACAATGGCGTCGTCCCCAAATCCGCAAACGTCTGGGTCAACGGCGCGCCACAAAACTGACAGGTCGGCGTCGTCATGCCGGACTCCTCCAAAAGAATTGCTCATCAATCTACCCACCCGGATCAGGTGCTCGAGCTGCTTCAGCCGGGTGAACGCACGGAACTCAAATTGTTCCCGCGTCATCCCCACTCGCTGATAAATCTCCCGCAACTCCCGCGCCCCCGCCCGCACATCCCACCGGCACTGGAAGCCGGGCAGCACGGAATGAATCTTCCCAAACCCCACTCGGTAGCTCCGATTGTCACCGCTCGGCGCGCCGAACGATAGCTGACACCCCGGAAATTCTTCCGCCACGATTTGCGCAATCTCCCGGACCCGCAGGTTCTGCTGATCGGAGCCGACGTTGAGGACTTGGTTATGGACCGCCTCCCGGGGCGCGGCCAACACGGCGGCAATGGCCGCGCAAATATCACGGACGTGAACCAAAGGGCGCCACGGCGTGCCATCGCTCGTCAGTTTGATCTCGCGCGTCGTCCACGCGAGGCCGGTCAGGTTGTTCAGGACGATGTCGAACCGCATCCGCGGCGACGCACCGAACGCCGTCGCGTTGCGCAGGAATGTGGGTGAGAAATTGTCCGTCGCCAACGCGCGCACGTCGCGCTCGACGAACGTCTTGCAGTTGGCGTAGGCGGTTTGCGGATTGGTCGCTGATTCTTCCGTGACCACATCCTCCCCGGCCACGCCATACACGCTGCACGACGACGTGTACACAAACCGCGTAATCCCCACCCGCCGGCACGTCTCCGCCAACGCCACGCTCGCGTGATGGTTGATGGCATAGGTAACCTCGGGGTTGTGTTGACCGAGGGGATCATTGGAAAGTTCCGCGAGATGCACCACCGCATCGAACCCACGCAAATCCTCGTCACGCACCTGCCGGACATCCCGTCGCAACGTGCGCACGGGGACCGGCAAGCCGTCGTAAAGCTGCCCCTCGCGATAGTAGCCGGTATCCAAGCCGGTGACCTCGTGGCCTTGTGCCGCCAGGACGCCGGTCAGCACGGCACCGATGTATCCTTCTGTTCCTGTGACTAAAAGCTTCATCGGTTTACCTGCCAAACAATCGTTTCCAGCGCCGATACCATAAAGCGATAAGCTCGGCGCGTTGGTACCCGAAAAGTCGCGTCGCGATCGGCAGCGACCGGGAACTAGTGGGACAATACCCCGGTTCCAACACTTCCAGCGCCCGCCACGCTTCCGTGAATGTCCCTTTATCCTGCTCAAAACTTTGGCGCGCCACACCGCCATACACTTCGAGCAGCGCCCGCCGACGGGTGCTGGTCAAGCCACCCTGCGTTTCCCACCGCGCATGGGTCTCGACGGCGTTGCGGAAACAATCGCGTGCGAACGCCACGGCATTGCGGCGTGACAAACTCAGTTGCCGCTGTACTCGATAGTTCGCCCCCACTCCGGTCACGCGGACGAAGCGCGCCCCGTGAAACGCGGCATCTTGCAGGAAGCGGGCGTCTTGGATCACCGGCAAACCCGTATGCCAGCCGCCAATCCGCTCCACAATCGTCCGCCGATAGAGCAGCGCCGCCAGCGGCGCCCAGAAACTGCGAAAGATTGCCACCTCGGGATCCGGGTCCACATCCTCCAGATTGTGTGACACGAGCGTTTTGCGGATAAACTCGCCACTGGCGGATTCTTCCAACGGCTGCCAATCCGCATACGCCACATCCGCGCCGGTCTTCTGCAAAGCTGCGACGCGCTCCGCCAGAGCGTTCGGTTCGAGCAAGTCATCCGCATCGAGGTACTGCAAGAATTCTCCGCGCGCCAATTCCGTTCCGCGATTGCGCGCCGCGCTGACACCGCGATTCGGACCAGATGCAACCTGCACCCGGTCGCCGAACTCCCGCACCACGGCCGCCGGGTCGTCCGTCGAGCCATCATCAATCACAATGACTTCAAAACTCGGATACGTTTGCTGCAACGCGCTGACAACGGTCTCCCGCAGGAACCGCTTGGCGTTATAGCAGGGGATGATAATGGAAACAGAGCCGGTCAGCATCCCGCACGACCATTCACCCGTTGGCGGACGGATTGGTACCAACCTTCGATCTGCTCGGCGGCTCGCCGGCGGGCAGCCGCAGTCCGGTTCGGGTCATACTTCACAAAATAGCCGGCAATCATCTCCGCCGTCTCGTTTGCGGATTGTGCCTCCAAATCCACCACGGGCACCTGCTGCCCGCCGGTGTACCGAGCGAAATCCACGTACTTGTAATCGTAATACCCACCCGACGTGATCGGCACTGCGGGACATCCGCCAATCATCGAGAGCACACAACCGTGGAATGACATCGAGAATGCCCCGAACGCTTGCCCGGCCAACTCAATGAGATCTTCCTCGCGCTCGAACGGTGGCGCCATCTCCACCGGCACATGCTCGCGCAACAACGCGAGCACCCCGGTATCATTGCAGAAGGTATCGCCACTCATCTGGAACAGCTTGTACGGCAACCCCAGCCGCGCATAGAGCGCCTTCACAAGCGCGACGAAGGCCTGAAACTCGGCCGTAGTCGTGTGTCGCAAAAAATTACTGCCCCGCAAATTGATCAAAATGAACGAACACGGCCGCGGTTGCGGGTCCCGCACCGGGTACCGGCGGCGGCAGCTATACACTTCATCTAATAACAGCTTGGCACGTGACGTCGCCAACAAGTCGAGGCACTGCGTGTTGCGGACAGACACGTCGGTGACGAAGTGATCCAACGCGAACCGCACCCACCAGCGCTGCGCCGAACTCTGCGGCCCGTATTGCTGCGGTCCCCAGAATACCGGCTTACCGGCCAACCGACACAACACGAGCATCAAGATCAGCGGCGGAAAATTCAGCGCAAACCATTGTTCCGACAACTGCGTACCACCATAGAAGTACAGGCACCCGCAATCGCGCACCTCCCGCCAGACCCGCCCGATCACCGCGCGATTGTCCTTGGTCGCCGCCAGCCAAAACGGCCACGTAAGAACGGCAATCGTGATTTGCCCGAAGACCGGCAGATGCAGGTGGCGCAGCTTGTTCAACCAGGCTCGAAACACCGCCGAAAGCCCCAGCTCAAACCGGGTGGAGGGACTGACCAACTGAGCCTCGCGAATGTTCTCATGCAGCTCATGCACGGTGGCCACATCGTCACCGAAAACGCCCTGCAATTGCGCCACCACACATCGCAAGAGGCACTTGTCGCCGAACGAATCCTGACCATTGTAGGACCCAATCAGCAAAACCGTGGCAGACGAGTTCATAACTTGGCTATCACACGCGGCTGCCGCTTGAGAATGCGCCGGACCGCAGCCGGCACGACGGCGGATAGTCGGCTGCGAATCCGCTGCCGGCGCCAGAGGCGACTACTGCGGCGAATCTGTTGAGTGAGGAACTTTGCCTCCTCCGGACGACCGCGCTGCTCCGCCAGCGTCAGCAAACTCTGATACGTGTACCGGCGATATCCATCCGCCAGCAGTTCCCGAATCACCGGACTGTCCGCGCGGTCGAGCTGCTGCAGAAAACTGGGTTCATCGAACTGCACTGCTGACAACGGCACATCAAAGATCCGAAACAGAACGTAATTCCGGAAACACTTTTCACAGTTTAAACACCAGCGCGCGCCGTCGTTCGCAAAACACGAATACTGATACCGGCCAATCGCGGGATACTGTCCCCACAATTTCTCGAACACTTGAGCTTTATCCATGTCGCCCAGCCAATGCTGATAGTCGAAATGGGGCGCAAACACCGCCGTCAGCCGGCTGGTGATCGCCGGGGTAAAACAGTGGAAATTCCAGTCGTGATCTTGTCGCTCGTTGCCGTGACAAATCGTGCCCCAACCCTCCCGCCGGGCCAATGGCGCCGCCAAGGCCAGCAACGCCGGCGCGAATGTGATCCCGTTCGCAAAAAACAACTCATGCACCAAGCGCGGCTGCAACACCGGCTGCAACTGCGCGAACACCGCATAGACGTTCGTGCGAATATGGTGTAGGCCCAATCCCAACTCATCCGCCACTTGCCGGTCCGAACGGAGCTTGGTCGGATTCCGCGCGGGGTCATTACCGGTCCAGCCCGGCCCGATAAAACTAAGTAACTCCGGGCGCGTGTCTTTCGCTAATAATTCGCCCAGCACCAACAAACTCTCCGTCCCGCCACCAAACAATACTGCCGTGCCTGACTTCGACACCTCGCCAGCCGGCCGCGCCGCCGAGACCTCCAGTTGCACCCGCACCGGCTTCCCAAAATGTTCCCGCGCGATCTCCTCGACATAACCCTGCCACGCCGGCATCACCTTTTCATCAGCGGTCGTGACCGGCCCGGCGACGTGAAACCGGCTATCGGCAAAACTCAACGCCAGCATCGGCAGCAAGGCCGGGGACACTCCCACCAAATCGGCTGCGGGATATTCCACCCAAAATGAATCGGGATAGCCCGGAAACGGATTCGGTTCCCAACGACACTCCCAACGCTGCGCGGACACCGGCTGCCACGTGATCCGGTACTCCGTCATGCCGGCAAATGCTCCCTCGCCCAAAGCATCAGCCCCACCACTAACTTCGGCCCCGAAGACCCGGCGAGACCGTCAGCAAACGCGACGTTTGTCTCTACCGGCGGCAACAGCTCCGCCAGCGGTTCCGAATGAAATAGTTGCCGCAGCAACGCCCGATTCTCGTCCGCCAACCGGCGCACCGCCCGCCAGCCGGCACCGTTGAAATCGAACGTGCGATAGTAAAATCGCTGCTCGCGCGGGCGCAGCCGATGCCGGGCTGCGGCGACGAATCGGCCGTACGCATACCAGCCCAACCACCAGCGAAACCGGGGTTGAAGGGGAGTGGCCTGTTCCAAATTCCGGTCGAGCGGCAACGCCGCTAACTGCGGGAACCGGCGGCTCACCAGTTCGATTTGCACCCGGCGTTCATCGTGGACGGCCGCCGGCATCGCGGCCATCACCGCCAACACCTTCTGATCCACGCACGGCTGCACCGGCCACGCGCCAAAACTCATCGGCCACAACATGCTGCCGACATGAAATCGTTGGCGCTGGTGCAGCTGCGCACACCACGCGCGTTGCGACGGCAAGCCGGCTACGGCTTCGTAATCCGCCTCCAACCGGGCGATGGTTTCGTCCACGAGATTGCCGAAGACATCCGGCCGCAGCAGTTTTTTCAGCACCTGCGGGCGCACCGCCCATTGATTCAGAAACGCAAAATACGTCGCGAACGAAAACTCGTTGCGCGCGCCGGCGTACGCTTTAAAAATATGACTACCCCCGACGATCGCATCGCCCAAATACCCGTTCACCATCCGGGGCGCAAGCGCACCCAACGGCGCCGCCGTCCCCCACGCCATGATCGTGTTAAATCCATTCGATAAGTGTTCCCAACGCGCCTGAGCGGCGGCAAACTGCGGATACTCACTCGCCGGCAGGTTCACCACTTCATGGCGAAAACCGATGGTCTGCGCCACCGCCGTCGCGCACCGCAAATCCACATCCCCCCGCACACCGTACGTGGTGGCGACCGTGTCTCGACGGCCTTGCCGATGGAGAAAACCGGCGATCATCCGGGAATCCAATCCCCCGGAAAGCAACAATCCGTGGGGCGTCTGCGCCGGCGCATGCCGGGTCACTGCTTCATCGAGCGCTTCGTCTAATTGTTGGACGTAGCCGGCCAGCGGCAGATCAAAGTCACCCTGACCCACCGGCAGCCGGTACTGAACCCGTTCTCGCGGCAACTCGCCCGGCTGCCATGTCAATTGCCGCCCCGGCTCCAACCGCCGCACGCGGCGGAGTAGCGTCTGCCCGTTCACCAAGTGCATCGTCAGCAACACACCGACCAACCCGGCGGGGCTGAACTCGCGTTCAAAAAGCGGGTGCTTCGCGAATAGTTCCGGACTGGAACCGGCGAGGAGCACGTTCGCCGATTCGTAATAGTAAATCGGGAATAACCCCAGCACGTCCCCGCCCAGCGTGATCCCTTGTCCCGCCTGATAAACCACCCCGGCGTGGAACCCGTCATACGCATCGGCCCACCCGCGGCGTAGTTCCGCCGCATCGGCCCGGTGCGTGGATGATTTCGCAATCGCATCGCCCCACAGCACAGCAGCGCCGCTGGGGTCGGCGACGTGGCTGAGGGGTGATCGCGGGTGCGCCGCCCAGATGGCGGTGAAGTCGCCCGTGGCGCAGCGGGCGGTTTGCAGCCCGGCCACGGGTGCCAGCACCGTCTCAATCGCGGCGAGGAAACCGGCGCGCCGCGCGGCGTCCGCATCCACGATGATGACGAAGTTGGCCACGCGCTAGTGCTGCCCGTTCGGCCCGGAAAAACTCCAGGAGTGCTCGACTAATGCCGTCGAGTGTTCGATCGCCGGCATAAAGGCGGTCGTGTAAAAGTCGCTCGACTCCACATCAAACGCGCAGGCAGTCGGCACCGAGTCCAATCGCTCGATGTGATCGGCCGCCACGGCCGAGATTTTATACTGCCCGTGCGGTAACGGTAATTTGGGGATCCGGCAGGTCACGTGACCGCGGCCGCCCGGCACTCGGAAACGTTTTCCTTCAGCATCCATGTTGCAATGAGTGACCGCGACTCCAACATGGTTGAAGATGGTCAACATGAACTGCACTTGCGTCAATTCTTCCTGCGCCTCGAATTCCAGCACCACATCCACCGCATGACCGGCCACCGGCAATTCGGTGCGCTCTCCTTTTTCGTCGCGCAAGTACGCCGCGACGAAGCGCAGCCGGCCATCGCCGCTCCGTCGTTTCTCATTCCGCAGGTCCATCTTGTCCTGACGCACCATGCTGGCGAGATACTCCTTGGTCACTTCGCGGCACGGCCCCTGATTGCGGAGCCGTCCCTGATCGAGAATGATCGCCTTGGTGCACAGTTGCATGATCGCGCCCATGTTGTGGCTAACGAAGAGCACGGTGCGCCCGGCTTTGGCGACGGTGTTCATTTTGCCGAGGCATTTTTTCTGGAACGCGGCGTCGCCCACTGCCAACACTTCGTCCACGATGAGGATCTCGGTTTCCAGATGCGCCGCCACGGCGAAGGCCAGTCGCATGTACATCCCGCTCGAGTAATGCTTCACCGGCGTGTCCAAAAATTTGTCCAACTCGGCGAACGCAATGATCTCGTCAAATTTCCGGGCAATCTCCGCGCGCCGCATGCCGAGAATGGCGCCGTTGAGGTGGATGTTCTCCCGCCCGGTCAACTCGGCGTGAAACCCCGTCCCCACTTCCAACAAGCTGCCCACCCGGCCGTTGATCCCGATCCGCCCCTCCGACGGTTCCGTGATCCGGGACAAGATCTTCAAGAGCGTGCTCTTGCCGGCCCCGTTGCCGCCGATGATCCCGACCACTTCCCCCTTGTTGATTTCAAAAGAGATATTCCGCAACGCCCAGATTTCCTCGTCGGATGCCTGGCTGGCCCGGCCTTGCATCACGGCTGCGGCCCGGCGAAACGGCGCTGTCACGGCATCCGTCAACGCCGTGCGCAACGATCGGTACTGCTCCTCTTTGACGCCAATCCGAAAGCGCTTCCCGACATTATCCACCCGAATTGCCAGATTACTCATGTGCTAAACCGTGTCCGCAAATGTCTTTTCCATGCGACTAAAGTAGAACGCCCCACTGACCAAAATACCAATTGCCGCCAACGCGGAGACCCAGATCATGGCGCCCGGTGGCGGGGCACCGAGCAACGCCCAGCGGAATCCCTCCACCACACCGGCCATCGGGTTCAACCCGTACACCGACCGCCACGGCTCCGGCAACAAGCTGCTCGGATACGCGATCGGCGTGGCAAACAGCCAAGCCTGGATTACAAAATTTAACGTGTGCCGCACATCGCGAAATTGCACATTGAGCGCGGACAACCACAGCCCCACCCCCAACGCGGTCACCAGCGCCAGCAACAAAAAAGCGGGCAGCAACAAGACGTTCACCGTCGGCCACACATGGAAATACACCATCATCCCCAGCAACACCACGAACGCAAAACAGAAATCCACAATCCCCGCGAGCACACCGGCCAGCGGCACGAGCAAGCGTGGGAAGAAGACTTTCTTGATGAGATTCGCGCTGCCCACCAAGCTGTCGGCGGCTTGGATCAAACCCTGTGAGAAGAACGCCCACGGCACCAACGCCGCATACGCGAAAATCGGATACGGCAACCCGTCCGATGGCACCTTGGCGAGGCGGCCAAAAAAGAGACTGAACACGACCATCGTGAAGACCGGTTGCAGAATCGCCCACGCCGCGCCGAGGATGGTTTGTTTGTAGCGCACTTTGACGTCGCGCCAGACGAAGAAAAACAACAGCTCCCGGTACTCCCACAGTTGCCGCAACTGGACCGGCACCCAGCCCCGAGCCGGGGCCAGTACCAAATCAAATTCTTCCCACTGCGAAGGATTACTCTCGGATTTCATCGACTGTGTCCTATTCAAGCAAGCTGCCGCCCGGTCGGTGCTTCGCCGTTCTTTCCACATGGCGACCCACACCAACCCGGTCGGTAACAACGATTATGTGTCCATGCTGCACAAAAATGCAGTTGGGCTGCGCCGTCAGGAGCGCGGTGAAACTAACGGTCCGTTGCCGGCCGTCGCTGCTTGCCGTAGTACGAATACTGGTACGGATACGCGCCGCCACCTTGGCGACCCGGCGCGATTTTGTTCATCACGACGCCGACCAAAGGCGCGCCGCATTCCCGCAAAGTTCGCAACGTGCGCTCGGCCATTTCGCGGCGCACTTTTCCGAATCCAATCACAAACACAACGCCCTGCACATGCGGCAACAACAAGAGCGGATCACTTACCGCCGTCACGGGCGGACTATCAATCACCACGCGGTCATACTGCTCGCAAACGGCTTTCAACAACGCGGCCAGCCGGTCGGAACCAAGCAATTCGGGCGGATTCGGCGGCAGCGCACCGGCGGGGAGGATATCCAAGTTGGGCACATCCGTCTGCTGAATCACGTCGCGCAAAGTCAACGGTTCGGCCAAATAGGCGGCCAGCCCTTTCTCCGCGGTAATCTTAAAAACCTGATGTTGCACCGGCTTGTGCAGATCCGCATCAATCAACAAAGTGCGATGCTTTGCCGCCGCAAAGGCGATGCTGAGATTGGCCGCGACCACCGACTTCCCCTCACCCGGTATCGAACTCGTGATTAGCAACGGTTTGGCGGCATTTTGATCCTTCGGCCGGAGGCTCAAGCTCGTGCGTAACCCGCGAAATGCTTCCGCCGGGATCGAGTGCGGATCGAGTTGCAGGACCCGGGCGTTTTCCATGGAGGCACCCAATTGCATTTGCGGGACACCCGACAACAACGTCACCCCAAGTGCGTCCACGTCCGCATAGGAGCGGACGCGATCATTGAGTGACTCTCGCCCATAGCTGACCCCCACGCCGGTCAACACTCCCAACATCAACCCCAAAAAGATGAGCCGGTTTTTTTGTGGTTTGAAAGGCGCGCCGGGTACCTCCACCGGGTCGAGCAACTGCGCGTTCGTCGCTTCGATTTTGCCTACTACCGCGGCTTCCTTCATTCGCTTGAGGATCGCCTCATACAATTCGCGGTCGGTCTCGGCGTTGCGCTTGAGGATGTTGTAATCCGGCTGCTGCCGCTCCAAATCCAAAGCCACTTGTTCCTGTTCCTGCAACGCGCGGGCAAGGGTGTCGTGTTGTTCTTTGGCGAGCAAAAATGCTCGATGAATGTCGTCGAGCGCTTGGGCCGTGGCGGCAGCGTATTTTTCCTGCACGGCGTCGATTTCCGCTTCCAACGTGGCCATGCGCGGATGGGATTCCTTATAGCGCTGCGCCAAGGCGGCGCGGAGCAGTTGTTTTTCGGTCAACTGTTTGCGCAGGTCGGCCACGACCGGGTGGTTGGCGATGGCCGGCATCTCGTCCACGGAACGGCCGGCTTTTTGGAGGGCTTGCACTTGATTCCAAACTGTCTCGGCGCTCAATCGTTCGCGTTGCGCTTGCGTGGCAGCGGAACTCAGCTCTTTCAGTTTAGCCACCACGGTATCGTGCCGTTCGTCCAATGAGATCGCTTTCGTGTCCTGCCGAAAGCGCTGCAAGTCCGCCTCGGACTGCTCCAGCTTCCGTTTGTATTCTTGCGCCTGTTGCCCCAACCATTTGACAACCTCAATCGAGGTCGCCGCATTCTTACCCGCGTTCTGCTGAATAAACTGGCGCGCCACCGCACCCGCCAGCATCGCGGCGACTTGCGGGGAGGCATGCTCGACGTGAATTTCCAAAAGCCGGCTGCCGCGCAGGACGTTCACGCTCAGAATACTTTGCAGTCCCCACGCCGGGTCTACTCCTTCGGGAAACCCCGCCAAGAACGCTTGATTGTTTGCCAAATCCGTTGCCGCGACCACCGCCTGACACAGCGTCCGGCTCTGCAGCACCTTGATCAACGTGTTGAAATACTCCTCGTCAATCACATCGGTCCGGAACACGCTTTGCACATCCAAAATCCGCGGCGTATCCACATCCATCTTCAAAATCGCGGTCGCCTGGAAAATGGGTGTCCGCGTATAGACGTAGAGCAACGTCGCGGCCATGCAGACCAAGATGGAAACCAGAATCGCCACCTTATGATCCAGCAGAATCGAAATGTGATCCCGCCAGTGACGGCGCCCGACAGGCGAAGAGGATGAGGGAGTGTGCATGGATTGAGTTGGCCGTCAAAGGCCTAAAATAAGCTGCGTGAAACCGAGATGAGATCGTTGGGTTTGAGAACGATATTCAGCGCCGGGTCGCCGCCTTTGAGCAGGCGATCCACGTTGACGGTGAAGGTTTCCCGTTGCCCATTTTCCGTCCGGGTCACGCGCACCTTGCTGCCGTCCGCATACTCCGTAAACCCGCCAACCCGGCCCAACGCATCCAGCAAGGTCAAGGACTCATCCGCCGGCAACTCCACCGTGCCAGGTGTCCGCACCTCGCCCAAAATCACCACGCGCCGGCTCCCGGCCTTCTCCACGGTCACGGTGACGGAAGGGTTCACGAGGAAATCTTTACCCAGTAGGTCGGTCAGACGCTTGGCGGCCTCGGCCAAGCCCAGCCCACTCAAATTTACCTGCCCCAATAATGGGTAATTGATGGCGCCGTCAGCCGCGACTTGCGTCTTCAAAGTCAGTTCCGGCTCATCAAATACCGTAATTTGGAGGGTATCTAACGGCTGAATCTGGTAATGGGAGAAAGTCGGCGCCGATAGAACCGGCTCAGTGCCGATCGTCGCGCTGGGTGATGCCCGCATTGGAAAGCTGCCGCCGCTGCTCTGGCATCCCACCAACACACACATCAGTGCGCTGAAACCACTCCATATATATAGCGACCTAGCTCGTTGAATAATACCGCTGACCTTCTGAAACACCCGTTGCCTTTCCCTTTTGGCCCAATCGCTTCGGCCAAAAAGTATTATCGGCACCCATACGGACGTAACATGTAACACCTCGCCACCCCCTTGTCCAGCGGCCACACCGCCACGACAGCCAGCCTGCAACACCATCTCAACCGCCTCTCTATCAACGTTTTTCATACTGACACAACCGGCTTGGCAAGCACCTGGCGGAAGGTGGCCAGCGTTTCCTCTGTGCGTAGCGGCTTGTGAATGTACCCGTCCAACGGGAGCTGATGCATCAGTTGCCGCAACTGCAATTCCCCCACGCCGGCGCAGAGGACGACTTTGACCTTCGGATTCAGCCGGCGCAGGTGAGTCAACGTCTGAGCACCATTCAGCCCCGGCAGGTGGTAATCCAGCAGCACCAGTTGGTACGCGTCTTTATGACGCGTGTATTGCTCCAGCGCCTTGGCCGGGTTCCCACAAGTGGCGACCTCATAACCGTATTTCTTGAGGGTACCCTGCACCATCGCACAAAACGTGGCGTCATCATCAATCATGAAAACCCGGACAGGATTGTCTGTGGGAACCCGCGGAATCTCTGCATTTTCGGTAATTTGAATCATAAGGTCTCGCTTGTTTGGGAATAGCAGGAAAAGAGCCGTGCCAGTGCCAACGGTCTGCCCCCCAACTTTTCCCTTCGACAACCGCGAGCCAACCGTCTATTTTCGCGCGAACTTCAAACACCAAGGAATCCATGGCCAAGTCGAAAGTCATCTCGTTTCACTACACACTCACCGATGCCACCGGCAAACAACTCGACTCCTCCGATGGTGGCGAGCCGTTGAGCTACATGGAAGGCACCGGCCAAATCATCCCCGGCCTCGAAGCGGAAATCAGCAAATTGAAAACCGGTGACAAGAAACGCGTGACCATCCCGGCGGATCAAGCGTACGGCAAATCGGACCCGCAAGCGGTGGTGGAAGTTCCGCGCGAACAGATGCCCAAACAAGACATCAAGGTCGGCGACCAGTTTCGCTCCAACCAATCCCCGTTACCGCTCACCATCACCAAGATCACCGCGACCCACGTGTCCCTCGACGCCAATCACCCGCTCGCGGGCATGGATCTGACGTTTGATGTGCAGATCATGGAAATGCGCACAGCAACGGCTGAAGAAATCGCCCACGGCCACGCGCACGGCCCGGGCGGACATCACCACTAGGCAGCGCGGCACTACCCATCCCGGCCTACGTCCGCAAGCTCACGCCTTGGCGGAGAAAGGTCGGCACATCCAGATTCTCGCCATCCCACAACGTCGGCTCACTCTTCTCGAACCGGCCCCGGCTCACGTTGTCGAGCGGCAACGTCTCCTGCTTCGGTTTCGCCGCGTCCTTCTTCTTCAGGACCGCCGGCTCTGCTGCACTCGCGCTGACCGGGCGCGGTGTGGGAATCGTCCCCGCGTTGCGCTCCGGCGCGACGGCCACCGGGACATCCTTGGCAGGTGGTTGGAACACGGCTTTGCGCGGGACGAGATTGGTCGCGGCGATCACCGTCACTGCTAATTTGCCGCGCTGACTTTCATCAATCGCGGCGCCCATGATCACGTGCGCGCGGGGGGCCTGACGAGAAATTGCCTCCACGATTTTCTGCACATCACTCAGCGCGAGATCCGGCCCGCCGAGAATGCTGACCAACACCCCTTCTGTCCGCGCGAGCGACTGCCCCGCGTCCAAGAGCGGACTGTCCAGCAGAGTCTTCACGGCATTCTTCGCCCGGTCCTCCCCCGAAGCCTCTCCGTAGGCGAATAATCCCTCGCAATGTTTGGCGCCGAGCGTGGCGCGCAAATCCGCAAAATCCAAATTGATCAACCCCTTGCGCGACATCAACTGCCAGATGGCCTGCGCCCCACTCGCAATGATCTCGTCACACTTCCGAAACGCCTCGGCGGCCGTCGCATTCTCCCCGACGATCTTGAACAACTTGTCGTTCTGAATGCAGATCACCGCGTCCGCTTGTGCCTTCAGTTGCTCCAAACCAGCCAACGCCTGCTGCCGGCGCCGCTCGCCTTCAAACCCAAACGGCAACGCCACGAAGGCCAACACCAACGCCCCTTGTTCCCGCGCCAACCGCGCCACCACCGGCGCCGCGCCCGTCCCCGTCCCGCCGCCCAAGCCGGCCGCGAGATACACCACATCCGCGTGCTGCGCGGCGGCTTCGAGCCGCTCGCCGTCCTGCTGCGCGGCGCGCATCCCGATCTCCGGATCCCCGCCGGCACCCAACCCATGCGTTATCGTCGCCCCGATCTGAAATTTCTCCGTGACCGCCAATCCTTCGAGCGTCTGCGCGTCGGTGTTCACCGCCACCAAATCCACCCCGGCCAGCAACTGCGGATTCTCCGCCCGCGCCGCCGCAATAAAACTCAACGTGTTGCACCCGGCGCCGCCCACGCCAAAGATTTTCAACCGAAACTTTTTCGCCACTGGTTCGCCCGCCGATTGTGATGAAGACATAAAACCTCCTAGAGAAATGCCCGCGCCTTTTTAACCAACGACTGAAACCGGTCCCGCCACTGCTGCACCGCCGTCGGGCGCTGATGCTGATCACGCTGCGTGCTCTGCGCGTACCGCACCAACCCAATCGCCGTCGAATACTCCGGACTCTCAATCGCCGACGTCGGCCCCCCCACCGTCTGACTGTGGCCGATGTGCACCGGCAATCCAAAAATGTTGCCCGCCAACCCCGCCAACCCGCGCAACCGCGCGCAACCGCCCGTCAGAAACACCCCCGCGCCCATATAATCCAACAACTGCTGCTTCTCGAGTTCCCGCTTGATCAGCGTCAGCGTCTCCTCCACCCGCAACTGCATCACCCGGCACAACTGCACCTTCGACACCTGCCGGTCCGCCAAGCCCACCTCCCGCTTGAACGCGATCAACTCCTCCACCGCCGGCACCTCCAGCGAACCGTGCTCCACCTTCAACAACTCCGCCTTGTTGATCGGGATCTTCAACCCCACCGCAATATCGTTCGTGATGTGATCCCCGCCCACCGCCAACACCCCGCTATGCTGAATCGTCCCCTGCCGGTACACGAGGAAATCCGTCGTGCCGCCCCCCATATCAATCACCACCGCGCCGAGCTGCTGATGTTCCGTCGTCAACACCGCCAACGCCGACGCAAAACTGCTCACCGCGATGTTCTCAATATCGAGCGGCACCTGCCGCACACACCGAATCGTATTCTGCAACCGCGTCCGCACGCCATGAATCACATGCACGTCCGCTTCCAATTTCGATCCAACCATCCCGACCGGGTTATGAATATCATCCTGGCCATCCACATAAAACCGCTGGCGAATCGAATGCACCACCACGTGATCCATCGGAATGTTCACCGCCTTCGCATTCAACAACACATTCCGCACCTCCTCATCCGTGATCTCGCGATCCTCATTCGTCACCACCGCGCTGCCGCGATTGTTGAAGCTGCGAATGTGACCACCGGACACGCTGCTGAACACACTGTGAATCTCCACCCCGGCGCTCTCCTCCGCCTCCGCCACCGCCGCCTGAATCGAACGCGCCGCCGCCGCCATATCCACAATCTCGCCCTTGCGCACGCCGTCCGACGGCACTTGGCCCACGCCAATCACCATCAAGTTGCCATCCTCCATCACCTCGCCGACCACCGCGCACACCTTCGAGGTGCCCACCTCCAACCCCACAATAATTTGATCTTTGGAAAACATAGTCGTCCGTTCTCAGTTCACGAATGTTACCGGCACCGTCCGGCTCACCGTCAAATCCACCGTGCGCACACCGCGTTGCCGCTGCTGCGCCCACACCATGATCACACCCAACCGCCGCAACTGCGGCGCGAAATCTTCCACATTCAACTGCACCACCGTCCCCTGCCGCGTCGTCAACACCAACTCCTGCGGCTTCGTCAAATCAATCCGCTCCGCCTCCAACATCGTCCCCACCGGCGACTGCTCCCACCACGTCGCCAACTCCAACGCCCGATAAATCTGCTCCGACTCCACCTTCCGCCCCACCTGCAAATCCGCCAACGTCACCCCCGTCAACAACGGCAATCCCCCGCGCGTCTGCGGGCGAATGACCGTTCCATCCGTCAACTTCACCGGCTTCATCACCACCCCGTGCCGGTCCACGTAAAATTCCTGCTCGCGCCACTCCCGGCCCGGCGCCTGCAACCGCGCCACCGGCACCCGCTCCTCCACCCGAATCACCAACCGACCCGGCATCACGCGCCGCACATCCGCCCGCCCGATCAACGGCACCAATTCCAAATTCCGCCGCGCCTGCTCCAAATCCACGCCCAACAAATTCTGTCCCACCGCCACCCCGGCAAACCGCGCCACCAAATGCGGATCCAACACCCCATCGTTCTCCACCACAATCTGCGCGATGATGAAACGTGGATTCTCAAACACCAACCGATTCGCCGCCCACTTCCCGCCCCGATACAATCCGTATCCCGTGCCGGCCAGCAGCAACAACGCGCCCAACACCGCGCCCACCCGGTGCAACCGTTGCCGGGACTGCCCCTCCCGGTGCACCTTCACCTCCAACAAATACTGCTGCCGTTTCCGCCGCTTGTTCATAATCCCGACTCACACTCCACCGGCCGACGCGCCCACGCGCGGCGCACCAACAACCCGCACAATTCCTCAAAACTCGTCCCGGCCGCGCGCGCCGCCTTCGGCACCAAACTCGTCTCGGTAAAGCCCGGCACCGTGTTCACCTCCAACACCCAAAACTGCCCCTGCTCATCCATCATCAAATCCACGCGCGAGAGGTCGCGGCACCCCAGGCACTGATGCGCCTGTATCGCCAACTCCTGCGCGCGTTGCCGGGCCTCGTCTGCCAACGGTGCCGGCACCAAATACTCGGTTTCGCCCTTTGTATACTTCGCTGCGTAATCAAAAAATTGATGGTTCGTCCGCACTTCAATCACGGGCAACGCCTGCTCCCCCAACACGCCCACCGTAAACTCCCGCCCCACGACCAACTCCTCCACCAACAACCGGGTGTCGAACGCCTCCGCCGCCAAACAAGCGTTCTGCAAATCCGTCGGCTGCTGCACCACCGCAATCCCCACACTCGACCCCTGCCGCGCCGGCTTCACCACCAACGGCCACCGCAAATGACGCAACGCCGCCAACTGCCGCTGCGCCTCCTCGATCACCGCATACTTCGGCGTCGGCACGCCCGCCGCAACAAATGCCTCTTTCGCCGCAATCTTGTCGAACGCCAGTGCGCTCGCCGCCGGGCCGGAAAATGTGTACGGCACCCCGCGTTCCTCCAACAACCGCTGCAACGTCCCGTCCTCGCCAAACGTCCCATGCAACGCGATGAACACCACATCCACATCCACCGGCAGCTCCAACTCCGTCCCCGCCATCTCGACGGCGCTCACCGTGAACCCTGATTTTCGCAAGGCCTGCACAACCGCCGCGCCGGAACGCAACGACACTTCCCGCTCCGCGGATGGTCCGCCCATGAGTACCGCCACGTGCATCCCGGCTAGTCCCTCCCCAGAATCATCACTTCGGGTTCCAATTCGATCCCCCGCTCCTGCTTCGCCCGCTCGCGGATGACCTCGATCAACCGCAACACATCCGCCGCCGTTGCCTGGCCTTCATTCACAATAAAATTACCATGCACTTCCGAAACCTTCGCGCCGCCCACGCCGGTTCCCTTCAAGCCCAACTCCTCGATCAACTTGCCCGCCGGCACCGACGCGGGATTCTTGAAGATGCAGCCCGCGCTCGGCTTGGCCGGCTGACTCGACCAACGCTTCTTCTCGAACACCCGCAGCAACGAATCAATCTTCGATCGCTCCGTTTTCTCCCCGCGAAAGATCGCCGCCAATGCGATGTGGCTTTGGAACAACGGGCAGCACCGGTACGACACCGGCAACGTGCTCGCCGCCGCATCGTAAATCTCCCCGGTCAGGCTCACATACCGCACCCACTCCAACACCTCGAACGTCTGCTTCCCCATCGCCCCGGCATTCATCCGCAACGCCCCGCCGACCGATCCGGGAATCCCCTCCAAAAACTCCAGCCCGCCGAGCGCATTCTTCTTCGCGAGATTCACCACGGTTTTCAAGCGCCCGCCGGCGCGCGCCAAGATCCGCTCCCCATCCACCTCCACTTTCGTAAACTCATCCCCATCGAGATGCACCACCACCCCTTCGATGCCGCCATCGCGCACCAACAAATTCGTTCCGCGTCCCACCATCGTCACCGGGATCTCGCGCATGTGGCAATAGTGCAACAGCCGCGCCAAATCCCGCTCATCCGCCGGCTCCGCCCAGAACTGCGCCGGCCCGCCCACGCGCAGCGATGTATGCCGCGCCATCGGCTCGTCGCGTTTGAGTTTGGCATTCTCCGACAACAACGCTTTCAAATCCGTTTCGAGTGTCATCGCCTTCCTCGCTGGCGTGGCTCCTTGGGGCGCGCCGCTCGCCAACTTGACAACCAAGGCATCCGCCACCTGATAAATGTTACCGGCTCCCATCGTCAAAATCAGATCCCCCGGCCGCGCCTCGCGCGCCAACGCTGTCGCGAGCCGTTCCGGATCTGACTCATACACCACCGCACCCGGCCGGAGCGTGTTCTCCAACTCCTCCGCCAACGCCGCCGCCGTCACGCCCTCAATCGGCTTCTCACCGGCGGAATAAATGTCCGTTATGAACACCTTGTCCGCTCCGCGAAACGCCGTGAGAAACTCCCGCCACAACGCCTGCGTCCGCGTGTACCGATGCGGTTGAAACGCCAACAACACCCGCTGGAAACCGGCCGCCGATCCATCCGGCACCAACGACCGCGCCGCTTTCAACGTTGCGCGAATTTCCGTGGGATGATGCGCGTAATCATCCGCCACCACGATCCCATCGGCTTCCCACTTCCGTTCAAATCGCCGCTTCGCGCCGGTAAACTCACCGAGCGCCGCCGCGATTTTATCCGCCGGCATCCCCAACTCATCGGCCACCGCAAACGCCGCCAGCGCATTCACCACGTTCTGCTCACCCGGGATCACCAATTCCACCGTCCCGATCTCCTGGTCCCGGCACGCCACCGTGAACCGGCTGCCCCGCGCCGTCGGTTGGATGTTCAACGCGCGATAATCCGCTGCCGGCGACAACCCAAACGAAATCGCCGCCCGCGCCTGACTGCCCAACTGAATGCACTGACTGCAATCCGCGCAGTAGAACACCGTCCGCAACGTGCTGCGGAAAAACGATTCAAACGTCGCCAGCAACCGATCCATCGACCGGTGATAATCCATGTGCTCCGACTCGATGTTCAGGCACACCGCATACTCCGGTGAAAACCCGATCAACGTCCCGTCGCTCTCGCACGCTTCCGCCACAAAATACTTCCCGCCACCGTGCTGCGCGTTGGTGCCCAACACCGGCACCTGCGCCCCCACGCAGAAACTCGGCGGACTATCACTCCGCGCCAACACATGCGCGATCATCGCCGATGTCGTCGTCTTCCCGTGCGTTCCCGCCACCGCGATGTTGTTCTCGTGATTCATCAACGCGCTCAACAACGTCGCGCGCCGCGTCACCGGAATCCCCTGCTCATGCGCCGCCAGCAACTCCACATTCTGGCCGTTCACCGCCGTGCTGTGCACCACCAGTTCCGTCGTCGCTCGCACATGACTTGGCCGATGCCCCACCTCGATCCGCACTCCCATCTGCCGCAGCTTGCTGGTCTCGCCGTTCGGCGACAAATCGCTGCCGGTCACATAATGTCCCTGCTCGACCAGTAACTTCGCCAGCCCGCTCATCCCGGCGCCGCCCACGCCGACAAAATGAATCGTCCGCGGGCCACCACCCAAAAACTCAATGACCTGCTGCCGTGACATCGTCCGTATCGTTTTCATAAATTTCAGTTCTGCGCGCGTCCGTTCCCTGCTCCCAA
>Ga0105049_10002359_pt1 | contig 22326 bp, 19 predicted proteins | sample MAT06_FD_78087 | JGI IMG/M metagenome (GOLD analysis project Ga0105049, IMG submission 78087) | Freshwater microbial communities from Lake Fryxell liftoff mats and glacier meltwater in Antarctica - MAT-06 | ecosystem: Environmental > Aquatic > Freshwater > Ice > Liftoff microbial mat | place...
CTCAAAATGGCAGGCGCGGAGGAGGCTCTGCGCTGCTCATTGAACTGCTTCCGCGACCTGATGCGGCCAACTATCCCGAGACCATCGTGGCGCACGTCAACCTCTCGTTTCGTGATCCGCTGACTCAAGAGATCGTGACCGACAGCATCGACATCAAGTACCCCTTCCAAGCGGGCTTCTTGAGCCCCACGGGACATTTTCAGGGTGAAAACGTGAAGACCGTTCAAAAGAGCTTCGTGATGCTCAACATCTTGACGGGCATGGAGCGCGTCATCCAAGCATTTCACTCAGGCCGAGCAAACCAAACCAGCATCACCGAACTCGACCGCCTGATCGCTGCCGTGACGGACTACAATCAAGAAGTGGGCGACGTCGACATTCGACTAGACCTTGACCTGATGGGACAGCTCCGTGCGAATCTGCTCCGCGCCGGAGTGCCGGCACCAGCCAGTGCAAGTCAGTTCGGCGATCCTTGGCCTGCAGATTAACGCCACCACAACGACGAAGCCCCGGTTTACCAGGGCTTCCGGCTTCTCTGGAGTCAACCACTAGCAGCCCGGCTAAGCCCATAATTGCCTTGTATTATGACCGCTCCTGGTCTATAAAACAACCTATTATGGAACGGCTCGCATTGAAATCCCTAGAGAAATGGGCCACCCAGGATGACCATAAGCCACTCATCCTAACAGGCGCTCGTCAGACCGGCAAAACCTGGTTAGTCCAGAACTTTAGCGCCCAGTCCAGAAGAGCGCTCAGCTACGTCAACTTCGAACGCGATCCCGAACTAGCAGACTGCTTTTCAACCAATGATCCACACACCATCCTCGGACTCTTAGAAGCTCGACTCCGAGCTACCATCACTCCTGGCAAGACGTTACTTTTCTTGGACGAGATCCAAGCCAAGCCTGAGCTCCTAGCCAAGCTCAGGTGGTTCTCTGAAGAGGTGCCAAACTTGCACGTTATCGCTGCAGGCTCACTGCTCGACTTCGCCCTCGCAGACCACTCCTTCTCGATGCCCGTCGGCAGAGTGACCTACGGGAACTTGGAACCCATGAACTTTGTGGAGTTCCTGTTGGCGGTAGGGGAAGAGCGGCTCGTCACTACTATTCGGTCCGCGACGCCAACTCTTGGGGTCCCAGCTGTCCTGCATTCGCGCCTCTCAGAGCTGAGTCGCACCTACGCACTCATAGGCGGCATGCCCGCGGCAGTAGCCGAATGGGCCAAGACCCGCTCCTACCAGCTTACGGCAAGTGTCCATCGTGATCTCCTGCAAGCAATTCGGGACGATTTTGCCAAGTACAGTGGCAATCGGGAGAAGATCGCCAAGGTATTTGCGGCACTCCCTCGCCTCGTGGGTCGCAAGTTTCAACCGCGCAAGGTCGACTCCGAAGAGAAGACGTTGCCCCTAAGAAATGCCTTCCGCATGCTGTCACTCGCACGCATTGCGACTCCCGTGCGGAGAACATCCGCGAATGGTCTCCCCCTCGGAGCTGAGGTTGACGAGCAGTATGAAAAGGTCTGCCTGCTAGACGTTGGACTCTACTCCACGTTGAGCGGTCTTGACGCTTTGGACACCACGAAAGCTCGCGACCTCACCCTTGTGAATGAAGGTCAACTTGCGGAGCAGTGGGTTGGGCAGGAATTGCGGGGCTGCCGTCCTTTCAATCAGGAGCCCGAACTCTTCACTTGGGTACGAGAAGCCAAGAGCAGCAGTGCTGAAGTCGACTATGTGATCCAAGTTGGCACTCGAATCGTTCCGATTGAGGTGAAGGCGGGCTCCACGGGCAGGTTGCGTAGCCTGCACGTGATGGTGGCCGAAAAGAAACTTGATCTTGCAGTGCGCGTGAGCTCGGAACCCCTCCAGTTAACGCGTGTGAGCACGGTCGGATCAGCAGGCAACGCGCGGCAATTTTGGCTGCTATCGATTCCATTTTATCTGACGAGCGAACTCCCGCGACTGATCAAAGACTCCTTGGGCGCGTGAGCGCACCATAATGCATTCCCTATTTATGACCTTGAACCGCGCCATCGCCTATGCGCTCAGGAGACCCGAGGTATGTGATTTCTAACCGTGATATACGGACCTACATGTCAAACAGCTTCCGCCAGGATCCTGGGTCACAATTCAGCCGAAATGCTGAACAATCAGCCCTGGCCTACCACGCACGCTTAGCCAAGCCGCCAGGCAGCCTCGGTCGCTTGGAGGAATTCGCCGCGTTCTACGCGGGTGCTCATGGCCTCATGCCGCCCCCTTCGCCCACACGGCCCACGCTCGCGATCTTCGCGGCGGATCACGGCGTAACAGCCGATGGCGTGAGTGCCTATCCTTCTGCGGTAACCGCAGCTGTCGTGATCAACGTGATGCACGGAGGTTCGGCAATCAACGCACTCACAGCTTCCAACCAGATCGCGCTTCGATTGATCGACGTTGGCATCAGCGGTAACCTGGAACCGGCACCGCCCGACCCTGTTATTCAGCTCGAACGACACAGTCTCGCAGCCGGCACACGCAATTTCGCACGCGAACCCGCGATGTCATTGGAACAAGCAGGTGCCGCCATCGCTGTGGGGGAGAAAGTCGCTCGTGAGGCCATTAACGCAGGCTCGAAGCTGCTCGGAGTGGGCGAAATCGGCATCGGAAACACCGCCTGTGCATCAGCGCTGATCGCTGAGCTCACCGGCGCGCCCGTCAAGGATGTCGTGGGGCCGGGTGCAGGCCTCGACGCGGAGGGAGTTGCGCGGAAGATCTCAGTTGTTGAACGTGCACTCACTCGGTACAGGAATTCTCGGCATGCTGAAAACGGTGAACCCTCAAGCGCAGACAAGGGTCTTAGAATTCTCGCAGAGCTTGGAGGTTTTGAGGTGGCCGCGATGGTCGGCTTCATACTGGAGGCGGCACGAAGCCGTACACCTGTGGTGCTGGATGGCGTAGTCACGAACGCCGCTGCTTTGGTGGCTGTTGAACTCATGCCGACAGCGCGAGACTTCATGCTCGCCTCACATGGCTCCACAGAGCCGGGCGCACGCGTGGCGTGCGACAAGCTTGGGCTCTCACCGCTCCTACAGCTTTCAATGCGACTCGGTGAAGGCAGCGGCGCTGCACTCGGTCTGGTGCTCTTGAGGAGTGCGGTGGATGTCATGCTCCAAATGTCGACGCTCGACGCTGCGATCGAACGCGCCGGGCTTGGCGTAAAAGGCGCGTAACGCGTGCTCCCCGCCCCCATTCGCGGCCTGCGCGCCAGCTTCGTATTCCTGACGCGGCTGCCGATCGGTGGCTTTCCATATACCAGCGAGGACTTTCGTTGGGCTGCGGCCCACGCGCCGTTAGTGGGTTACGTCGTGGGCGGGATCACAGCGTTGGCATTTTGGATTTTCCGTCCGCTGGGTGATCTCAGCGCTGCAGGTATCGCGGTCGCTATCTCTGTCCTTGTTACTGGCGGCTTTCACGAGGACGGACTCGCCGATACGGCCGATGCGCTGGGCGGCGGCTACACCAAAGAGCGCGTGCTCGAAATCCTGAAGGACAGCCGCGTGGGGGCCTTCGGGGCTGCGGCTTTGGTGCTCTCGCTGGGGCTCCGCGTCACGCTGCTCGCGCGGCTTGGCGAACAGGCGCTTTGGGCGCTACCGCTAGTTGGCGCGGCAGCGCGGGTGGGCCCGATCGCGTTGATCGCAGCTATGCCTTATGTCACCGACCAGAAGCATCAAAAGAGCGGCGATCTCAGCCGCGCGGGCTGGGTTCAGGCTTTGATATCGGTGCTTTGGCTGGCTCTTGGACTCGGCCTAGCACTCGGCTTCGGCACTCTTTCGCTTGCGCGAGCGGGAGCTCTGTTATTGACCCTGATCGGCATAACCGCACTTACCGGTTATCGTTACAAGCGCCGTATGGGCGGAGTTACCGGGGATTTCCTCGGAGCTACCGAACAGCTTGGCGAAATCGCCGCGCTCGCCACATTCGCCTGGAGTGTGAAAGCGTATGGGGCTGGGATCGGGCATTGACGGGGAGCCAACTCCCCCACCCGCCAGGCTCACTCGCCAACTGCTCGATACGGCGTCATGTCCATCCCGGCGTACCGAAGGCCGACATCGCGCAGCGTTTGTGCGTCCCAATAGCTGTCGCCTGGCTTGGGAAAGCCGAACAAGCTTCGCTCTTTGGGTGTCATCCTGACCATGGCGTCGTTCCAGTGCGGACTGACGCGATCGGGCCAAGCCATCTTGCCGGTCCATGCGAGCCCGCGGGGCTCGAAGTCCACAAGTAGTGCAAATCGTGATCGCCCGGGCGCCGTGAAGTTGGAACCGCGATGCAGCACGTCGGTCGTGTAGATAAAAAGAGTTCCCGCTTTGCCCATCACGGAAACTTCCTTGTCAAACATTTCACCCTTCTGCAGTTGGCTCGGCACCAAGGGAACAGCTTTCCCGTACTTTTGGGGCACAACTTTGGTTGGGCCGTCCGTTTCCGTCACATCCGAAAGCAGGATGAACGTCGTCATTTGGCGGTGAGAACTCGCCGATTGTGGAACGACCAACGTGTGATTGCCGTAGTCCCGGTGGTGCACCTGGTCGTAGTCGATGGCGCCGGCATATTTGGCCCAGAGCTCAACCTTGTAGAGCGATAGATCCGTGGTGCCACAGAAGCGTTCCGCCGCATCCACAAGATCTGGAGTGACCGCCAAGCGATTCAGGGCCCACGAAGGATAGGGGAACAAACGCAGGCCGGAAAACTGGCTTCGCGAAAAAGATTCGTAGGCATCGGGCGCCGCAAAGTAATCGGACGGACGCGGAAAGAATTCAAAGAGAGCTTCCTGTGCTGCGCCGAGCGCTTCGGCATCGAGAAAATCTTCGACGATCGTGAAGCCCTGGCTTTCGATTTCCTGCAAGTTCGAATCGGGGACGCGCATCCTTAAGGCTCCAAGCTGTAGGTCAAAGGTGGAACACCGGGAACATCGGTTTGAAGTGAAAAGAGCGAACCAGCAAGGCGCTCATAGCGGCTCGTCATCATCGCCGCAGTAGTGATGTACAAGGTCGATAAATCGGGTCCGCCAAATTCCGCGGTCGTGATGTTGGTGCAGGGCATTTCAATCACGCGGTCCAGCTCACCCGTTGGAGATACGCGCACTAGGCAACCGCCGCCAAAGCGGCAGTTCCAAAGGTAGCCCTCAGCATCGACCGTGGATCCATCCGGCCGCCCGCGCTCGAACCCCTCGAAGAAAGGTGCTTCGTTACGGATTTCGCGCGTGTGTTGGTCATAGTCGTAACGCCAGATCATATTTTGAGCGGTGTCGCCAAAATAGAAATGCTCACGGTCCGGCGAAAAGCAGACCGTATTGGAAATGCCGATGTTGTCTTTGACGCGAAGCGGTGAGCCTGCAGCGTCGATTCGGTAAAGCTCTCCCAGCGCACCCACGACCTCACCAGGCGTACCGTCTTCGCCCACATTGTTTGCCATCGAGCCGATCCAAAGCTCACCGCCAGGCCCGGGACGACCATCGTTCAATCTGACTTTTGGCCAACCGGCGAGCGTGAAGCCATAGTCGGAGCGCTGATCGGTGGCAGGTTCCCAGCGGATGAGCTTTGAGCCGATGGCGAGCAACAACACACCGGGGCGGTTGGTCAGGAACAGCGCGACACAGGGTTGATCAAAGTGCCAGCTCCAAACCGAATTGGTTTTCGGGTCCAAGCGGTGCACGAGGAATCGATTGACGTCGGTCCAGTACAGAACCTCTTCTTGTGGCGACCAGGTCGCCGCTTCTCCGCACTGATCTCCAATGGGTGCGACACACTGGATCTTCTGGCTAAACTCTTTCACTTGACGCCTCTGGGCGCAGCCTCTAGCAGGCGCGCCCGAGCGAGGCCAGTTGGCGATCTTTGGCTTACGGATTGAAAACCCCCACAACGACGAAAGCCCCGGTTTCCCAGGGCTTCCGCGAGACCGGCTTCTTCAAGAAGCTGGTCTTCATTTTACCTGACCTCAGGCGCCTTCACTCAGGTGGTAGCCCCGCTCACCGTGATCGGTGATGTCGAGACCACTTTCCTCATCGTCCGCAGACGGACGCAGACCAATCGCGAACTTGATTCCGTAACCGAGCACCACCGTGCCGGTGATCGAGAGAGCCAGCGTTAAGCCCATGGCCTTCAATTGCTCAAGCCAAAGTGTTTGACCAACGATATCTTTCAAATTGAGGTTGAGGTTGGCGTTGGCTTCGGGAGTTGCTAGAAATCCGGTCAACAGCGCGCCGAGGGTGCCGCCGACGGCGTGGACGCCGAAGGTGTCGAGAGCGTCGTCGTAACCGAGCAACGCCTTCAGCTTGGTGCAGGCATAGTAGGGGACAACACCGGCGAGCACACCGATGATGACCGCGCCGTTGGCGGTGACGAAACCGCAGGCGGGCGTGATCACAACTAGACCGCCCACGATGCCTGAGCAGAAGCCGAGCACGCTGGGCTTGCCACGCGTGATCCATTCAATGCTGGCCCAAGTGAAGCCGGCAATCGCAGCTGCGAGCGTGGTGGTCATGAACGCTTGGGAGGCAACACCGTCAGCCGCGACTGCACTACCAGCGTTGAATCCGTACCAACCCACCCAGAGCATGCCAGTGCCAACCATGGTCAACACCAAGCTGTGGGGCGCGAAATTCTCAGAGCCGAAACCCTTTCGCTTGCCGATAATCAGCGCCAAGATCAGCGCTGACCAACCGGAAGACATGTGAACCACGGTGCCACCTGCAAAATCGACCGCTTTGATCGAAGCGTTGGCATTCCACACGCCATTCATCAGGCCATCCGCACCCCACACCATGTGCGCCAAGGGGAAATAGACGACAACCATCCAACCAGCGACGAACAGCATCAAGGCACTGAACTTGATACGCTCAGCGATCGCGCCCACGATCAAAGCGGGTGTGATGATGGCAAACATCAGCTGATACATGGCGAACGTGTCTTGCGAGACCCACGCGGCGTAGGCTGTATTCGGGGCAGCTCCCACGCCTTGTAGGAAGAGATTGGAAAAGCCTCCGATAAAGGCGTTACCTGGTGAAAAGGTGATGCTGTAGCCAAAGGCCCACCACATGATCGTGACCATGCCGGCGATGCCCATGCACTGCGCCATGATTGATAGAACGTTCTTCGTTCGGACGAGTCCGCCGTAGAAGAGTGCGAGGCCCGGCAGTGTCATGAACAGCACGAGTGCCGCGCAGACCATCATGAAGCCATTGTGGCCAGGGCCTGGAGCGGCGATTTTCGAGGTGGCCTCATCGGCGCGGGCGCCGTTGTTCACGTAGGCCTCAAGGTCAGCAATGCGCTTCTCCAGAGCTGCTGAATCAACCGGGGCTGCTGCAGCGGAGTCAGGGGTGTCTGCGAGTGCAGGTGCTGGACCGCCGGCAAAGGCTAGCAAGCAAAAGAGCGCTGTTATTATGGCTAATATCACTTTTTTCATGGGGTGATTCCTTGTGAGGCACGCCGGCGGGGGGCGCACGGGCGGTCAATGTTCCCGAGGACCGATGTATGCTGCGCCAGGCAATGTTTCCAAAATGAGTCGGAAAGATTGCCTTTGTGTCTGGGGTACTACTCACGATATTTACGGCTAAAAACTCCCTATGCTGGGTGGATGGCGTTGGCTGCAGGTACTGAGCAACCGGATAGGTCCGGCAGCGGAAGGCTGATTTCAGCCGCTGCCTGGGACCAGAAAGAAGCCGTCCGTGCTGCGGCGCATCGCGAGTTGCACGCCGACGTGCTGGGCCCCGCCGTCACGAAACTGCAGGAGATTTCGCTGGTAACCGCCGTTGCCCTGGCGCTCTGGCTGGGTGTGGTCTGGGGGAGCGCGCTCTCGAGTGGCAGCGCGCCAATCCCAGGGCGTTTGCTCAGCCTCGGTGCGCTCGGAGCCGCGCTGGCACTTTCCGTTGCCATGTTTGCAGTCGCGAAGCTGGGGGTGAGGCGCCCGCAAGTGGTCCACGACATGGGCCATCTCTATTTGATTGGGCTGTGTTTTGCGCTCGGCCTATTTCGGCACGCTGCGCCGTGGACTGGTAGTGAATTCGCTCGACAGCTCTCACCCGTAGTTATTCCAATTCTGGTGTTCGCCTCGCTCATTCCTGCCGCGCCGAAGACTGCGCTCCTCGCTTTCTTTGCAGCCGCAGCCACCGACCCCTTGGCGCTGGCACTGCTCTATTCACACAAGCCGCTGCCTTCAGCGATCGAAGTGCTGTTCTTGGTGGCATCGCCGCTGTTAGCAGCGGGCGTGGGGTATAAGATATCTCGCTCGGTGCATCGGCTGAGTGAGGGCATCGTGAAGGCGCGCGAAGTCGGCAGTTACCATTTAGTGGAACGCTTGGGAGTGGGCGGAATGGCCGAGGTCTGGCGTGCCGATCATCGCATGCTGGCGCGCCCCGCCGCGATCAAGCTGATCCGCCCGCAAATACTGCTGCAGCACGGGCCGAGGGATGCCGAACGCTTGCTGCGGATCTTCGCTCGCGAAGCCCAAACGACGGCTTCTCTGCGATCGCCTCACACGATTCAGGTCTACGACTTTGGCCTCACGCGTGAGGGAGCTTTCTTTTATGTGATGGAGCTACTTTCAGGACTCGATCTGAAGACACTCGTGGAGCAATTCGGGCGCCAACCCGCCGAACGCGTCGCCTACTTGATGGCTCAGGTGTGTCATTCCTTGGCAGAGGCACACGATCGCAACTTTGTGCATCGAGATGTGAAGCCCGCCAATATTTTCACGTGCCACTCAGGCAACGACTACGATTTTGTGAAAGTGCTCGACTTTGGCTTAGTGATGGACCGGCATCCCACCCCGGAAGAGATTGAAGATGAGCAGCGCCTGGTGGGTACGCCCATGGTGATGGCTCCCGAGATGGTGCGCTTCCAAACGGCCGTGGACGCGCGTGCCGATCTGTATGCGCTGGGCTGCGTGGGCTATTGGCTGCTCACAGGAAAGCCGGTGTTCGAAGCCAGCACGCGCCACGATATCTTGATCATGCACGCCCACCAGAAGCCCGTTGTGCCCTCCAAGCGCATTGATGTGGCCCTGCACAGCGGCCTTGAGGGGCTGGTGATGGCCTGCCTCGAAAAGAATCCCAATCGTCGCCCACAGTCAGCACGCGAGCTCAAGGAAGCGCTGCTCGGTCTCAGCTTCGAGCATAGCTGGAGCGCGGAGCGTGCACGCCTGTGGTGGAAAAAGAACCGGCCGGACCCTGAAGCGGCCCAGCCGGTGTCTTTAGCTACAATTAGCCCGGTTACTTAGAGCCAGCGGCGGCCGGTTTGTTGCTCGCGGAATCTGAGGGCTCATCATCCGAGCGGATGCGCATCGCATAGAAGCTGCGCCATACGAAGAACAACATCGCACCGAAGAACGCGATCGCGAGCCCGATGCTCAGCTGACGGTCCAGTTCGATAGCGAGCTCAACAGCCAGCAATCCAAACAGCGTGGTGAACTTAATGATGGGGTTGAGCGCAACGGAGGTCGTGTCCTTGAATGGATCACCCACCGTATCGCCCACAACACACGCCGCGTGCAGATCGGTTCCCTTTTCCTTAAGATCGACCTCGACCACCTTCTTCGCGTTATCCCAAGCGCCGCCGGCGTTAGCCAGGAAGAGCGCCTCGAACAGACCAAAAAGGGCGATAGAAATCAGATACCCAATGAAGAAGAAGGGCTCGACGCAGGCGAAGGCCAAGGTGCCAAAGAACACCACCAAGAAGATGTTGAACATGCCCTTTTGTGCGTACTTCGTGCAAATTTCGACCACGCGCTTGCTGTCTTCAACCGAAGCTCTCTCGGCGCTGCCGTCGAGGCGTATGTTCTTTTTGATGAACTCAACGGCACGGTAAGCGCCCGTCGAAACGGCCTGGGTGGAGGCGCCGGCAAACCAGAACACCACCGCGCCACCCATGACGAGACCCAACAAGAAAGGAGGATGCATTATCGAGAGCATCTCCATGTTCTTGGTGAGGCCCTGCGTGAGCACCATAATGATCGAGAAAATCATCGTGGTAGCACCCACGACAGCCGTCCCGATCAACACCGGCTTGGCGGTTGCCTTGAAGGTATTGCCCGCGCCATCGTTTTCTTCGAGCAAGTGCTTGGCGCGCTCGAAGTTAACGGTGATGCCAAAGTCCTTCTTCAGCTCGGCCTTGATATTGGGAATGGTCTCGATCAAGCTGAGTTCGTAGACGGACTGAGCGTTATCGGTAACGGGGCCGTAAGAATCCACGGCGATCGTGACCGGACCCATGCCGAGGAAGCCGAACGCAACCAAGCCGAAGGCAAAGACGGCCGGCGCAATCATGATCATGTCCACGCCAGCGAGGCTCACGATATAGGAAACACCCATCAAACCGACAATGATGATCCCGAGCCAAAAAGCGGCAAAATTCCCCGCTGTCAGCCCGGCTAGAATATTCAGGGAGGCGCCGCCTTCGCGCGAAGCCGTGACGACCTCATCGACGTGGGCGGAACCTGTCGAGGTGAAGACCTTCACCACTTCCGGAATGATCGCTCCAGCGAGAGTTCCGCAGGAGATGATGATCGAGAGCTTCCACCAGAGCGTTCCGTCGCCAAGCTCCGGAATCAACAGATAGGAACAGAGGAAGGTGAGTCCAACCGAAACGATCGAGGTGAGCCACACGAGCTGCGTGAGGGGCTTTTCGAAGTCCATCTTGTCGGCCGTACCGTACGTGGCCTTCTGGATTAGCTCGTTCAGGAGGTAGCTGGCAGCGCTCGCGACCACCATCATGATGCGCATGGCGAAGATCCAAACCAAGAGCTGCACTTGGACCGCTTCGGTGGGGACGGCGAGCAAGATGAACGCGATGAGGGCCACGCCGGTGACGCCGTAGGTCTCGAAACCATCGGCGCTCGGTCCAACCGAGTCGCCCGCGTTGTCGCCCGTGCAGTCCGCGATCACGCCAGGATTGCGCGGGTCGTCTTCCTTGACGCCAAACACAATCTTCATCAGGTCAGCCCCGATGTCAGCGATCTTGGTGAAAATGCCGCCCGCGATGCGCAAGGCTGAAGCGCCCAATGACTCGCCAATCGCGAAGCCAATGAAGCACGGACCAGCGAGGTTCCCAGGCACAAACAGCAGAATGCAGAGCATCAACAGGAGCTCGACGCTGATCAACAGCATGCCGATACTCATGCCGGCGCGAAGCGGGATGGCGTACACCGGGAAGGGCTTACCAGCCAGACCGGCGAATGCGGTGCGCGAGTTGGCGTAGGTGTTGATGCGAATGCCGTACCAGGCCACGCCATAACTGCCTGCGATGCCCACTAAGCTGAAACCCAGAATGATGAGCACCCGCATGGCGTCGTTGTCCATCAGGATGCCGAAATAAACGACCATGATGCTGCCGATGAACAGCTCCAGCACGAGGAGAAACTTGCCCTGGGTGATCAGGTATGTTTTGCAAGTTTCCCAGATAATCGCGCTGACTTCCTTCATCGAATGATGCGCTGGTAGGTCGCGGATTTGGCGCAACGTGAGGAAGGCAAACACGAGCCCGAGCACGCACACGATGAGGCCGTAGCTGAGCAACGTGCTGCCAGGCATGCCGAGCATCTCAACCGAGCTCAGATCGGGAACCACGAGGTTGGCCTCACTGCGGTGAACGGGAGCTTCACCTTCAGCCGCCATTGCGAGTGATGGCCAGAACAGTGCAACGCCGAGCACGGCGCCCAGCACCTGCAACGACCGAGGGAACAAGGAAAAGAGCTTTGAGAACACTAAGAAACCTCCACGCAACCAGAACCAAACCAGAACCTGCCAGGGGCGGCCCAGGAAGCGTGCTTCGAGGACCGGCAGCGGTAGTTCAGGGGGCGGACTAGAGCAGGATCGCGGCTGGGTGCAAGAGCTTTCCACCTGAAAACCCCGGTCTTTGCGGCAGCCCGGCGTTTCTTGGCTAAATTCTGACACGACTGGGCGAATTCTGCGAGATGCGCGTGTGTGTGCGGTACGACCGGCGGGACCTAGAGTCCGAGCATGAGCGCGCCCCCGAAACTGGACCCCACCGCAGAGGTGCTCCGCGTTGTCGGAGCTGAACCGCATGCCGCTCTGAAGAAGCTTGTCCCCGCACTGCTAACACTGTTGGTGTTGGGAGTTCTTACAGTCGGCGTCATCATTTGGCGCAAGAACCAAGCTGCGGCAGGGACGGTTTTTGAAAGCGCCCTCGTGCAACGCACGGACATTCAAGTCACGGTCCGCGCAACGGGCACACTGCAAACGCTCACGACGGTCGAGGTCGGTGCCGAAGTCACGGGGCGTTTACTCAAAGTGAACGTCGAGACGAATGATGTCGTGAAGCGTGGGCAAGTGCTAGCGGAGATTGACCCCGAGCAACTGCGAGCCGCCGTCGAGCAATCAGCCGCTCAGGTTATCTCTTCGGAAGCAGCGATCCTCCTGGCGAAGGCAACATTGACGGAGAGTCAGGCTTCGTTTCAGCGCAGCCAGCGCATGCTGAAAGAGGGCGTCGCTTCGCAATCCGAAGCTGAAGCTTCCACGGCGGGCCTTGGGCGCGCAGAAGCGAATCTGAAGAGTGCCAAAGCGAATGCTTCATTGGCACAGGCCTCGCTGAGATCCACGCAATCAAGGCTCGGAAAGACCACGATTGTGTCCCCTATCGATGGCGTCGTACTCTCGAAATTGGTGGAACCCGGCCAAACAGTGACGGCCGGATTTTCAACGCCAGTTCTCTTTCGCCTCGCCCAGGATCTCACACGCATGCGCCTCACGGTCGATGTCGATGAAGCCGACGTGGGGCGGGTTCATGAGGGGGCCCTCGCCACGTTCACGGTGGAGGCCTACCCGGAACGGAGCTTTAAGTCTCGCGTGCTCTCACTCTACAACGAGCCGAAGACTTCGCAGAATGTGGTGACGTATCAAGCCGTGCTTGAGGTGGACAATGGGTTGAAGCTCCTCAAGCCTGGCATGACCTGCACCGCAACCATCATTTCGGAAACGCGTCCGCACGTGCTCAGCGTTCCTAATGCCGCGCTCAGATTCACGCCGCCAGCACCCCCCGCGAGGTTTTCTGGAGCTCCACCAAAGGCACGCCTCGCAGGCGATAAGAGCCACCGTGTGTGGGTACCAAATCCGAACGGGCCGATCGCGATCACGCTCAGGATTGGGGCCTCCGACGGCACACGCACGGAGATTATCGAGCCTGTTTCTGGGCTTTCTGAGGGTAAGCCGGTACTCGTGGACGTGAAGGAACCCCATTGATGTCAAGCGCACCGGGGGACGTGCCTTTGGTGGAGCTCCGGGCCGTCTCGCGGATCTACGGTAAGGCCGATTCCGAGGTGCGCGCACTCGATGCCGTCAGCTGCACCATTGAAGACGGAGAATTCGTTGCCGTTACCGGGGTGAGCGGTTCGGGAAAGAGCACCTGCCTGAACATGCTCGGCTGCCTCGATGTGCCCAGTGCGGGCGAATACTTGTTTCGCGGCGTCAATGTGGGCGCGCTATCGGCCGATCAATTGGCCCTCTTGCGCCGCAATTATCTGGGATTTGTATTTCAGGGTTTCAATCTCCTGGGGCGCACGAGCGCGCTTGAGAATGTTGAGTTGCCGTTAGTTTACCGGCGCCTCGGCAGTAAAGAGCGCCGGCTGCTAGCGCTTCAGGCCTTGGAGGAAGTGGGGCTTCGAGACCGTGCCTTGCACACACCGGCCGAATTGTCTGGAGGGCAACAGCAACGCGTCGCCATTGCCCGAGCCATGGTGAGCAAGCCCCAGATGTTGCTCGCGGACGAACCCACAGGGAATCTAGATTCAGCCAAAAAGGCCGATATTATGCGGCTTTTAGTGAACCTCAATCAGACTCGCCAACTGACGATCGTGATGGTGACGCACGAGCACGATATCGCCCAATACGCGACGCGCATCATCGTCTTCTCCGATGGTCGCATCACGGATGATAGGAAGACAGGCCGATGATCTGGGCAACCATCATCATGGCATTGCGTGAGATCCGCCGCAACACGCTGCGCTCCGTGCTCACGACCTTGGGCATCGTGATCGGAGTGGCCTCGGTGATCGCCATGGTAACTCTTGGGCGTGGCGCGACAGCAAAGATCACCCAAGAGATCTCAGGTATGGGGACCAATCTCCTGATCGTGGCTCCAGGCAGTGACCGGCGGGGTCCCACAGCCGCTTCGGCGACAGCGTTGAAGCTCGAAGATGCCACTGCGATCCGACGCGACGTGCAAGCGGTGGCGGAGGTCGCACCCACGGCCAGCCGTGGGGTGTTGGCCGTGTTTGGAAACAAGAATTGGAATACCGTGGCCAATGGTTCGACCAATGAGTACTTCAGCGTGCGGCGTTTCGTGCTGGCCGAGGGCGAGCTGTTTTCAGAGACTCAACTCAAAGGATCTTTAGCGTGCGTGCTCGGTGCCACGGTTAGAAAAGAGCTGTTTGGAAGTTTGGATCCGCTGGGCGCGTCGATTCGCGTGGGTTCTGCGGCGTGCCTGGTGACGGGTGTGCTGGTTGCCAAGGGGCCTTCTACCTTTGGGCAAGATCAGGACGATTTTATCGTCATGCCACTTTTGGCATTCCAGCGTCGCATCTCAGGGAACACAGACGTGGGCACCGTATTTGTAAGTGCCAAGAGCGACCAAGTCACCATCAAGGCCAAACAGCAAATAGAGTTGCTCATGCGCGAACGGCGTCACATCGCCGAAGGTCAAGCCAACGATTTCACGGTGCAGGACATGCAGGAAATCAGCAGCATGCTCGGCCGAATCACCGGATCGCTCACGGCACTTCTTGGCGCGATCGCTGGCGTGAGCCTGCTCGTAGGCGGGATCGGAATCATGAATATCATGCTGGTGTCGGTGACCGAGCGAACGCGCGAGATCGGAATTCGCCTCTCGATTGGGGCTCGTGGCAAAGAAGTGCTGCTTCAGTTCTTGATTGAGGCGGTCACACTTTCGATTCTGGGGGGCGCTATTGGAGTCGCCGTGGGCCTGCTCGCATCGTTTCTGGGCGCACGCGCACTCAGCCTGCCATTTGCCGTCGTGCCTGAGATCATCGGTGTCGCATTTGTGTTTTCGGCGACGGTGGGTGTCGCGTTTGGCTTCTTTCCTGCACGAAAAGCCTCGCGCATGAATCCGATCGAGGCGCTGCGGCACGAATAGGGAGCGGGGATTTGGAGTGCAATTGGTGGGTGCGAGGGGTTCGTGCGCGGATTAGGATAGTAAGCATGACAACTATCTGGAGCGCGGCGCGGGAGGGATGCTCTGGCGGATTGGTGTCGCGTTTCTCTGTGTCGCTTAGCCAAACGGGGGCGTGGCTAGCATTGGCCGTGCTGGGTGCGGCGTGCAGCGGCCCCCCCGCGCAACCTTCAACAGTTGCGGCGGCGACGCCTCCGAGTTGCACCGATCTCCCAAAAACCTGTGGCGCACTCAGCGCTGGGGATTGCTGCGAGAGTTTGCCGGTACCCGGTGGCAGCTTCCTTCGTAACAATGATGCCGCGCTACAAGCAACTGTTTCTGCCTTTCACTTGGACAAGTACGAGGTCAGCGTTGGCCGTTTCCGGAAATTTGTGTCGGAATTTAATACCTGGCGTGCTGCCGGTAACCCGAGCGTCGGGTTCGGGCAACATCCGCTGATCCCGAAGTCGGGTTGGATGGCTGATTGGACGCAATTTCTGCCAGAAAGCACCGAGCGTTTCGGCTTGGCACTGCGCTGCGATAGGCAGAGTCAAACTTGGACGACGGAGCCCGGCGCCAACGAAACGCGTCCGATCAACTGCGTGAATTGGTACGAAGCCTTCGCCTTCTGCGCCTGGGATGGCGGCCGCCTGCCAACGTTGGCAGAGTGGAACTTCGCAGCGACGGCTGGCAATGAGCAACGAGAGTATCCGTGGTCGGTGCCAGCCACGGACGCCACGATCACTCCCGATTATGCCAGCTACTATTCCATGGGGGATTGTTGGGGTGATGGGCAACCAGGCTGCGGCCTCAGCGATTTTCTGAATGTGGGTAGCAAGCCTTTAGGCGATGGGAAGTATGGGCAAGCCGATCTCGCGGGGAATGTGCGAGAATGGGCATTGGATTGGGCGCGCGCCTTTCCGATGCCCTGCAACGATTGCTCGAATCTTGAATCAGGCGAGCTGCGTGTGTTGCGGGGCGGCGCTTGGAACAATGTAGCTGATCTGGTCAAGTCCTCAGCAATCTTGGAGGATTATCCGGCGAATCACTATTTTGTGATTGGCCTGCGCTGTGCTCGCAACCAGTGAGAAGCTGCGTTACACGCCCGGTGCAAAGCCCATCCATTCGATCACATGGCGGATTTGGCGATCCCAGTAGTCCCAGGTGTGCCCAAACCCAGGATGCTCCTGATACGTTAGCTCAACACCGAGTTCTTGAACGTGGCGCTGAAAGCGTACGTTCTGCTCGTAAAGAAAATCGCTGGTACCACAGCATTGGTAGAGTCGAGGCTTGACACCTTCGTGGGCGGCGAACTCCCGTGCGAGTGCAAAGAGGTCATCCGGCGCTGTCAGCTGCGCGACGTCGCCAAAAATGCGCAGATATTCGGCTCGGTCCAGCGCTGTGCCATCCTGATAGCGCTGGCGAATATCGGTCGCTGGTGAAAGCGCTGCCGCTGCGGCGAACTTATCCGGCTCCAGCATGGCGAGCTTGAGCGCCCCGTAGCCGCCCATCGAGAGCCCTGCCACAAAGTTATCCTCCCGGCGCGCGGAAAGCCGAAAGAGCTCACGCGCCACCTGCGGCAGCTCATCGTTGACGAACTCGAAATAACGTCCACCTTGCTGCATGTCGCTGTAAAAGCTGCGATGCACGTTGGGCATCACTACAGCCAGGCCCGTGGGACGCACGTAACGCTCAATCGCAGTCCAGCGCTGCCAGACCGTGTGGTCATCCGAGCGCCCATGCAAGAGATAGAGCGTGGGATGGCCGGCAAAATCGGAGCTACTTGGATTAACCAGCGCTTGCGAGCCATCTCGGGATATTTGCGGCCCCTGGGGCAAGATCACGTCCATCGACGTCCAGAGGCCGAGAGCTTCAGAAAAGAAATCGCAACGGATGAGCGCCATGTGAGGCCTGTGCCTTAACGCACTCGGCGGCTATCACCAAGGGAACCAATGCCGAGGCATTTTTTGCCACTCCGTAGGCCGAGCGCGGTCGCCCTCGGGTACTACCAAAGAGCCGACATAATCAGCATGTTCGTAGACGCTGCCGATCGATTCCGCAATGCCATCAAGATCTTTTTCGCTCACCACGCCATTGCTGGTGGCCTTGTAGAATTGGACTGTGATGCGGATCGGGAAGCTGGGATCGCGCTCGAGCGCCAGATCGTTGCCCTCAAGGAAAGGCCCGCGATTCTTGCCATGACCGAGCACCGCTTGCTCCACATCACTCCGCTTCATTTCGGCGCCGTCACTGGCCATCGCCTTGGGCGCTGCGGAGGGCGCCTGAGCCTCTGCCATCGAACTCGGGCCACTTGAGCCGAGGCCACCCAGGTAACCGCGATTCTGATGCTTGAGCGGTATTTGTACCAAGAAGAGCACGTCCGCTCCGCGCGCTAACGCGCTCTTGTCATCCGCCGTTTTGGGTCCACCTTGAGCGCTGATGCGGTGCTCCACATCCTGTTTGCGTTCGGCGGTGAAAGCCGCGCGTTGTCCTTCGTTGTTGAAGTAGAGCTCTTGGCCGTAACCGGAAGTGGTGCGGTCTTGTGGGCTGTTCTCAATCGCGGTGATGCTCGTGCCTTGGCGTGTCACGAGAAGCGTGAGCACAGCCGGTGAGCCCGGCGCCGATTGATAGTTGAAAACGACCGGGTTGAATTCCGCCTGGCCTTTTTTAGGGATGGGCAGAAAAACAGCCTGGGCACTCACCAAGAAGTGCGTGTCTCGGCGTGCGAGAAGGTTGCCACTGCCACGCAACGACCACGGAGTTGCCAGGTATCCCCGAATATTTTTGAGCACGTCGGTGAGCGCCACCGTCTTCAAATTTGTCTTGTCGCGCTGGTTGCCAATACGCACGAAGAACTTATCGGCTCGAATGTCGCCCGTGCGGTCTTCAAAGTTAGGAAACCGAATCACCGGCAATAGGCCAGCTTGCTCTTGGTCGTTGCCCGCTGCCCGGTAGCGAACCTGCAACGTGAGGTCGGTGATGTTGGGGCCTAGAGTCGAGCCTTCGGCGCGCCCAGTGTCTTCCCACATCACGTTCATGAGTGAGAGCCCGCGCCGCGTGACAGCCCGGGAGAGCTCGCTGTCGCTGGCCATGCCCACCACACGCTCCACAACGCTTGCGTAGCTTGGGCCACCGAGGATCCCCCACTCTTCATTGTTGCCCGTCTGGCGTGGGTCAGAGTTATCCGGACCGGTTGCCAAGGTGAGATCAGTAGTTGGCGCGCCTGCCCCACCCTTCGCTACGATTGCCGCCCCTTTCGCGTCAGCATTGCCCGGAGCCTCCGGCGTTGCTTGCTGGGCTGCCCCGCATCCGAAAGCGCCCAACAACACCCAACATGCAGCTAATTTCTTCATATCGACCTCACCTCTCAACGCAGCAGAATACCTGAGAACAACGAACTCACACAGCCAGAACGCACGGTCGGGTGGCCGCCTTACACCCTCTGCTCTGCAAAGATTCCGGCGTGTTCACCTCTTGGAGTACACTCCGCACCCATGAAACTTGGATCCATTAGTTCGATGGTGGCGCTTGTGGTTTGCGGGGCGCTCGGGTGCGATAGGTTGTTCGGCAAGAAGGACGGCGGAGCGGCCCCTTCCGGATCAGCCGCCGTGGCTCAAAACGCTCCCGCCGAAAAGCTAGGAGCCTTGAGTTCGTTCGAGGGTGAAGTCGGCATCTTGATAAAGAGCCAGAAACCCAAAGAAAAGCCGATCCCACCTTTTAACTTGTTGATCAAGGCCGGCAAGGTGCGCGTCGACTTGCCGCTCGATGCGGAGATGACTCAACAGTTGGGTGGCAAGGTTTACGTCGTATTGAACACACCGGATAAAAAGCTGCACGCGGTGCTGGAAGGTAAACAGCAAGTGGTGCTTTTGGATCTGGATAAAGCTGGCGAGCAAGTGAAGGCATTGAAGTCTCGCTTCGCTCCGAGCCACCAAGATGCGGTTGTAAAGGAAGAGCCACCCAAGATTGTGAAAACGGGTCGGAAAGACAGAGTGATTGGGCGCGACTGCGAGGAGTGGGAAGTCACCAACCCGAAGAAGCAGAGTAAGATTGTGGCCTGCATTTCCGATGAGGGGAGCTCGTGGTTCCGGCTTCCGATCACGGCCGCGATGCCCGCGGATTATGCCTGGATGGCTGAGCTCACCGATGGCAAACATTTGCCCCTCCGGGCGGTGGTGTTTGAGCAGGGGAAGGAAGCCATGCGGATGGAACTCACCAAGCTTGAGGCCAAGCCACTCAACGCCGCCCTATTTGAAATCCCCGCGGGCTATCAGGTTCTCAGCTTAGAGCAAGCCATTCAGGGGTTCATGGCTCAAGCTATGGGCCGCGCTAGGCTGCCCGGTGCTGGCCTCGGATCGCCAGCCGGTGCAGGCTTGCCACCGGGCACGCAGCTGCCACCTGGCACGCAGTTGCCACCGGGCGCACAGTTGCCACCCGGCATGCAGTTGCCGCCGGGCATGAAACTCCCTCCCAATTTCAAGCTTCCTCCCGGTTTCAAGTTACCACCCGGAGTTGCTTTGCCACCGGGTATACAAATGCCCCCCGAAGCACCCGCGAAGTGAGCGGCCTTTAGCGCCGCTCTGGGCGGCCACCATGGCAGACACAACGCTTCTGATACCGGGCACAGGCGGCCTCAAACTGCTAACAAATGGCGCTGATTTGGGGTATCCTGTGATGCTCCAGGGCCAAGCTTTTCTCTTGAGTCAAGCCGGCGGCGCCTTAGGAGAGATCGAACCGCTGCTCAGCATGCAGCATCGAACGGGCCAAGCTGCCCCCGTGAAAACCTCGCTGCTTCCCGGCGTGGAGGTCACGCCCGGTCCCGTGTTATCCCTCGCGTACCGCGAGCTTCCGCCCAACGTGTTGCCCTTCCGTTACGATTGGCGTGGCGATATCGTGCACAGCGCGGCGCGCCTCGTCGCTCTCCTCACCGAACGGCGACCGCAGGGTGGAAAATGGCGCATCGTGGCGCATCGTGGCGCACTCGCAAGGCGGTCTCGTAGCTGTGGCGGCGAGCAAGCTCTTGGCGGCACGGCATGGCGGAGATGCCACGGCCTTCTCCGATCTAGTTCGGCGCTTGGTGTTGGTGGGGGTGCCGCTGTACGGGACGCTCAACGCCGCGCACGCGCTGGTGCGTGGGGAGCAGCTCGGGGAAGCTGTGAGCAGCTCCTTTCAGAAGATTTCGCGGACGTGGCCGGCGCTCTATCAGATGCTCCCGGATTTCCGCGCTGCGCTTCGGCAACAGAATCAGGAGCCGGCCGCCACAGGTTTTCTTCATGCTGCCTCGTGGCAAGCTTATCCTGATATTTCAGCTGATTTGTTGGCGCGCGCACTCGAGACCAAACAGCGCTATTTGCGCCGCCCATTGGAAAAAATGGCGCAGGTCAAAGTTTCAATCGTGTTAGCCACCAATCGCCCCACTTGGGATCACGCCGTGCTCCATCCTGATCGGACGATCGGCTTTGCTAATCGCGGAGCGCCCGGAGATTCGCTCGTGCCGAGTGTGCCCACGTTGAACCGATTGACTCCCGTCGAGCGGAAGCTGGTGGATCAAATCGGTCCGAACGAAACGATCGCAGAGCACGCTTTTCTCTTGGGTGATACCCACGTGGGCGAGCTCACACGTCGCCTCTTGACAGGATGACGATGCCAGTGCTCATTCACCCAAGTTACGCAGCCGCCCTGATGGCACTCAGCGTGCTCACCGTCGGCACGCCTGCTCTTGCTGAAGCGACCCCATCCAAAATCGCGCCGGCAGCGCTCAGCGACGCGCAACTTCTGGAACTCTATGCCCACAGGGCGTGTGCGCGGGCGAGCCACGAGGGCGATGATGGAGAGCTCGAATATTTGCCTACGGATGCGAGCTGCAGCGTGCTCGGTTGCTTGCCCGGGCCGCTTCCACAAGCGCCCCAAGCCGGCGAGTGCGGTGTTCCCACGAAGGCCGAGCATTGCCCGAATGGCCTGGATGAAACACATCCTGGGCGCTGCAACGGCGTGCCCGGCCAGATCCCATTGGCCGGTGGACGACGTGCTGCCCTTCGCGCGTGAGTGCGCCGAATAATTAAACTACCAAGGGGTCGCGTGTCGTGAGCTCTGGAAAACGCCCGAAATCTCGATCTGCCGTCCACAGCTCGCTGACCCGATGATGCAAACACAGAGCGGCGATGCGTGCATCGTGGACTTTTGGGCCCGCCACCTTGGCTTTGCGCAAGAGCGAATTTAGTACAACCCAGTAGCCCGGTCCTTCGGACAAGACTTCAAGACTCGGAGATTTCAGAAGTGTACTCACGAAATCGCGGGCGATGTTAAGCGGTGTTGGCGGAGAGAAAATGCGAGGGTGGGTCGCAACAGCCAAGAATTCATGGATGCAGGGACGCCCTGAGCTGGGCCGCTCCTCAAGACCGAACACCCACGGCGCTCCTCCGCCCCTTCGATTCCGGCAATATCCACCACACACTCAAGGCCAGCCCAAGCGTGAGCAGGCCACCCCAAAATGGCGGAGATTTCGGCCCCAAGTGCTGCACGAGCCAACCTGCTAGCAGGCTGGAACACATGCCGCCCAGCCCCGCACCCACGACGGAGAGCAGTGATTGCGCGGTAGAGCGCTGACTCGATTCGCATTCTTCGTCGACGTACGCTGCGGCGCCGAGCACTGTGCCCCAAACGGTGACGCCATGGAGAGCTTGCACGATGCTGATCCAGGCAAGATCGGTAAGCCACGCCGAAAGTAGCCAGCGTACGGCGCCTGCGATCAAACCGATCAACATCATTCTACGGATGCCAATTTTCTTGACGCTGCTGCCAAAGACCATCACGAGCGGTGCTTCCAAGGCCAGCATGATGAGCCACATGTGACCCACAGCACTCACCCCACCGCCATTGGCTTGGATCAACACGGGGAAAAACAATGTCGGCCCGTGAAGGCCCAAAAACGCAAAAAACATCACGAGCAACAGGCGCACAAATGGCCCATTTTTCCGCAGCGCCGTCAGATCTTTCAAACTGGCACGGGTCGAGACATCACTCCCGCGCGGCAAGGCACCCAAAGCTAACGCCGCTAAAAACATACTGATCGCCGACAGTGGCAATGTCCACGAAAGTACTGGCAAGCGTAGCCAAGGCACATCGGCTTGCGTCAACAGTGGCTCTAGCCACGGAAACCCAACCACGGCAACACCAAAACCA
>Ga0105049_10002362_pt1 | contig 22304 bp, 22 predicted proteins | sample MAT06_FD_78087 | JGI IMG/M metagenome (GOLD analysis project Ga0105049, IMG submission 78087) | Freshwater microbial communities from Lake Fryxell liftoff mats and glacier meltwater in Antarctica - MAT-06 | ecosystem: Environmental > Aquatic > Freshwater > Ice > Liftoff microbial mat | place...
CTACTTCCTACAAATTCTGGATATTCTTCAGACCCAAATATATATTCAAAGGCTAGTTCATCAGTTGCAGAAAAAACATCCAATTCAACTATGCATGCGTCATTTGATGCAGAGAAATTGCCACTTGCAAGTGAAATTTGATCAAGGTCCTTGTCGCCTAATCCTCCATTGGAGATGGTAGCTGAACCAATATTGTTGGGCCCTATTGCATTGATTGCACCTCCTGAAGTCAATATCAAGCCCTTGGAGAGGCCTAACATAGAATTATCAGTTGCTGTAAAAGTTCCGTAAGCTCCTTGTGCACAAATAATCGTATCAATTGTTACAGTCGTTTGAGGTGTTGAAACCGCACTGATGATTTGAGCGTCAGTGGCTGTAGGAGTTATTCCTATTACATCAGGAAGTTCACATGGTGCTGCACTGCATTGCCAAGAACCCAAAAATCCTTCAAATTCTTGGTCGCTGTCAGCTTCAAATGCGATGGAAATACATCCGCTATTGGCTTGAACTTTGTAACATACAGCTCCGCCTCCTTGATCGGAAAATGAATTACCACTCAAGGTAGCTAAAATAGGATCTGACTTTGTATCTCCGTTGTAGATTGTAATAGCATCAAACCCAGCATCTATACTATAATAATCGAAAGTAAACTCAATACATCCAACCAATCCTGAAGGGCAAATGGTATAAAAATAACTCTTGTCGGCTGAATAGTCTCCATTTGGACCTCCGTCGTCAACAAGTTTTCCGCTGCATGCGTTGGAGAAACCATTGATAATGTTCGTTATTTTCTCTTTCTCTTTTATGCACAGAACAAAAGAACCTTCATTGTTCGAGCCATCATTTTTGTTGTCGTGAATACGCATGTAGTAGGTGGCACCTGGCGTTAGGCCATTGGCATTGAGCACTACACTAGTATCAGAGGTGTTGTTCCAACTTGCGCAGAGAATCAAGGCAAGTTCATCAACAGCACAATCTCCTCGATAAAGTGCAATTTCAGGATATCTCATGGCAGCTGTTGCACCATCTTTTTTACCAAAAACTGTGATGACGTAGTCAAGAATAGTATCACTTGCTACAAATGAAATAAAAACGTCCCTGCTGAGATCACCTCCCTTAAAACATGGGGGTACATTAAAAGCACCAATATTAGAAGTGGTAGCATTGACGTTGTTAAAATATTGGCTGGTATCGCAAAAGGGAGCAACTCCAACACTGAAAGCAGGGCAATTGTCATAAGCTGGCTGAGCAGCTAATACCCCAGTAAAAATCAAGCATAAGGCTAATAGTACTATGTTTCTCATATATGAGATTAAATAATGAATGTAATTCAAGCTGCTCAAAAGTAGTAATTTTCTGTAATATGTTGTTCTAGAATTTTACTTACCAAAAACAACTTCCCATATTTTATGACACAGCAGCCCAATATATAGCCCCAACAAAGCTCCTGCCAAGGTATCTTCAATGTAGTGTTGGGCCAAGATCATTCTGCTAACGCCAACAACGCCAGCCAAAATCATGATAATTATTTGAAACCAACATCTATTGGGGTAGCTGAGTGCCAACAAAACAAATAAAACGTAGGCTGCCGTGGTGTGTCCTGAAGGAAAGGAACTGAAACCATGATTCAAATGCATCCCTTCTGGAATATTTATTGAACTCAATAAATTCATCTTGCTAAAATATTGAGCAGGCCTTGGTTCATAAAATAAATTTTTTAACCCGGCATTGATGAACAAGGTAAATACTCCCGAAACAAGAATCAATAGTGACTTTTTGGGCTGCTTAACAATTATAAAGAATAGAATAACTGCAACATAAGAGTGCCACTCTCCTAATTTAGTGATCCATGCCCAATAGCTCACTTGTCTCAAGGTCCATAGATTGTTGAACCATATTATTTCCTGTCCCTGCGTAAAATTTAGAATCGTCCAAAATGCGAAGGTGACAAATAAAGCAAATCCAAGAATGAATCCCCAGTAACGTTTAAATTCATGCATTTACTGCCTGTTTTTTTCTGTTGAATCTGGAAATTATTCTTGCTAAGAAATTACTGATTCTGGTTGTATCAAAGAATGACGAATCGTTTATAGCCTTGTAAGTCAATATTATAGCTATTGGTGAAAGGACCATAACAGGCATCCAAGCTGCAGTTACTCCGTCAATCACTAATTCTTCAGTAAGATTTTTACAAAGAATACTCAATACAATAAATACCATGAAATAAACAATCGAGATCAAAAGCGGAAAACCAAATCCTCCCTTTCTAACAATTGCGCCCATAGGCGCACCTATGAATACGAATAAGATGCAAATAAAGGCAATGCTGAATTTGACGTGTAATTCAAGCTGATGTAGATTTCTTGCTTTATAAGTTCTTTGTACAGAACTTTCCAATGAAAGCAATTCGCTTTGAACACTTCGTGCTGATGCTTTAGCTCTTGTCATTAATACTGCACGGTCATTGTCTTGAAATGTTGCCAACAAGTTTTTGGCTTGAGCAACATCTTCTTTGCGCTGCAACAATGGAGCAGGAAAATTGACCTGTTTATTCATTTTTGGCATTGCAACATTGGGAAATTGTCGCATCACTGAAACTGTATCACTTTTAGGCTTCTTTTTATATATTGAAGTGAAATACCTGGTGAATATCTCATTGCCTCCAATGCGTCTTTCAGCAATTCGTTTTTCAATACTGTCTATTTTATAAATCAGTTGATTTTGAGAAAGCATCATTTGGTGCGACTTGAAAAGGTTCTCATCCGTTTTATTGATTTCAAATTCTTTCAAATCGTAAACCTTTTGCCAGCTTGAAAATTTTGTCCTTACAAAGGGATATTTTTCATTTTCTCGGTTGGAACTTTGAACTTCTTGGTATTGGGTTCCATTATTAAGGCGGAGTACCAGATATTGTTTGTCATCGGTGGTGTACATCTTACCGTCCTCAGCTACTATTTGATTGAGGTTGTCATAATTATCCAAAGAATTGTATATCAGTACATTATTTATGGTTTGATTGTCTTTCCCTTTGTTTTTGATTCTGATAACAAAATCTTGAAAATCATCATTGAATACTCCTTCCTCTAAACTCAATGCAGGTTTTTGTCTGCGTATGTCGTACAATCTGCTTCCGAACTTCAGATTTGCAATTGGTATCAACGTGTTGGAGCAGAAGTAGGAGAAGCCTGCTACAAAACTCATGATGATAATCAATGGTAACATCACTCTGAGTAATGAAATCCCGCATGATTTGAAGCTGGATAGTTCATACTTTTCAGCTAAGTTGCCCATTACCATCACTGTGGAGATCAAAACTGCTATTGGAAGAGCCATAGGAATCCGGGAGATACTTAGGTAGCCAAGGAGTTCTGTGATTGTGAAAATCCCTATTCCTTTACCAAGTAATTCGTCAATGTAAACCCATACAAATTGCATCATTAGCACAAATACTGCAATACCGAATGCGACAATAAAGGGTCCAAAAAAACTTTTGATTAAAAGCTTGTCCAGCTGTTTTAACATACGGCAAAGTTAGAACTTATTTTACAGAAGGAATGTCTTTAAAAGAAAAACTAAACGTATTGCTAAAGGACTTATTTTCTCCCAAAGTCTGCCGGTATTTCACCCCATACTTTTGTTTCCCATTTGTAAATGGGGTTTTGCCATGAATTGGCCTTGAGCCATGCCTCGGCTCTTTCAATCATTTCATGCAATTCAGCCGTTCTGTGATTGTGTTCCAATTCAGTTTTAGCCTTTTTATTTCTGACCCATGCCATAGCGGTCCTGGAATCAGAGTATATGGGTAGCGTGTCCATTCCTTTGCGTTTGAGCAAAGACAAAGCATGGACAATAGCTAGGAATTCACCGATGTTATTGGTTCCTTCCGGATATTTGGTTGAATGAAATTTTTCTGTTTTGTCGGCAGTATCAACGCCTCGGTATTCCATGATGCCAGGATTTCCACTACAAGCTGCATCTACTGACCAAGAAGGTGTAATAATTTGACCAGTTATGAGCTTGCCTTGGGTTCCACTTGGAACGTTTGTTTTTTTTAAGACCGTATAAGGATTCTTTCTAAATGCATCCTCAGCCTCTGCTTTTGTTAAGAAAGACTTGTAAACTGCTCCTTCAAATCCGAATACTTGATTTTTGCAATTGTCCCAATCTGTGTATATTCCAGGCTTAACTCCTTTCCATACCACATAAAATTTTTGCTTTGCTTTAGCCATCGTTGCAAAGTTAGCCACAAGAATTTTATGTCAAAGCATAAACATGAAATGGTTTTTGACGTTTCATGCGCATGCTTATTGATACGCACACACATATTTACCTGCCAGAATTTGATTCTGATCGACACGAAATGATGGAACGGGCTTTGGAAAAAGGGATTGAGAAATGTTTTATGCCCAATATCGATCTCGAAAGTATCCCTGCAATGCTTAAAATGGAAGAAGATTTTCCTGGTCGAGCAATTGCTATGATGGGCTTGCATCCATGTTCTGTAAAAGACGATTTTTTAAAAGTCTTAAACAAAATGGAAAAATATATTGAGTCTCGCGAATGGTCTGGAATCGGTGAATGTGGCCTTGATTTATACTGGGATAAGACCAGCTTAAAAAATCAGATGGAAGCCCTTAATATTCAACTATCTTGGGCCAAGCAAATGAATAAACCCATTATTTTGCATACACGGGAAGCTACTGACGAAACCATCAAAATGGTAGAACTGGCACAAGATGGGAGTTTGAAGGGCATATTTCATTGTTTCGGTGGCACAATAGAACAAGCAAATCGTATCAAAGACTTGGGCTTCCACCTCGGCATTGGAGGCGTATTGACTTATAAGAAATCGGGCTTGGATGCAGTTGTATCCCAAATTGGACTAGATAAAGTAGTACTTGAAACGGATGCGCCCTATCTGCCACCAGTACCTTACCGTGGAAAACGAAATGAACCTTCATATCTATTCCAAGTAGCCCAACAACTATCTGAAATGTTTCTATTATCTATAGATGAAGTGGCTAGAAAAACCACTCTAAACGCCAAGGAAGTTTTTGACTTTTAGGATTGACCCAAATTCAGCGTTATGCGCTGAATAGACGAGATTTTTGGTTGTTCTAAATATTTGTCTGGTCTGACGAATCTTACAGTCGTATCAAAATCGTAGGAGATTTATCCCCTGACGATTTTTAAATATCAGGGCTTTAAAGTCGAAAAATCAATGATTTTCGTCTACAAATGGAGCTTTGCTCAGAGTCTGATAGCCTCTGACTCGTGCGACTCAAAGGGCAATATTCGATAATGCGGTTTTTGGGTTTAGAATCTGAATTCCCAGGATATTGTAGAAGATGACATCTGTGACAATACCCAAAACCAATAAATAAAGCTAAACCAGTGAGAGGTATTCTTGAAAGTTGAGGTTTTTATTTGCTTTTGACGTTTAGCATTCTACGATGTTGACAGAAATATTTGCCAATCCTCCCTCCGAAGTCTCTTTGTATTTCATATTCATGTCAAGAGCAGTTTCCCACATGGTTTTAATTACATCATCCAAGCTGATTCGAGCAGCAGATGAATCGCTTTCTAATGCTAGATTTGATGCAGTTATAGCTTTGATTGCACCCATGCTATTGCGCTCAATACACGGTATTTGTACCAGTCCGCCTATGGGGTCGCAGGTCATACCAAGGTGGTGTTCCATGGCTATTTCTGCCGCCTGCAATACTTGTTCCTTTCTGCCTCCCATGGCTTCAGTTAATCCAGCAGCAGCCATTGAACTCGAAACGCCTATTTCGGCTTGACAACCTCCCATTGCTGCAGATATGGTCGCACCTTTTTTGTAAAGTGTGCCTATTTCACCAGCTGTAATAATGAATTTGATGATTTCGTCCTCGCCAAAATGAGGTGTAAAGCAATATGCGTACATTAAGACCGCTGGAATAACGCCAGAAGCACCGTTGGTAGGTGCGGTAATGATCCTTCCAAAGGATGCATTTTCCTCATTGACTGCCAAGGCAAATACACTTACCCACTTGTTTACAGTGTTGAAGTCAGCAGGGCCATTTTTGACGGCTTTGATCCATTCATCAACATTGTCAAATTTTTGCCCATGCAGCAAATTTTTATTAATATCATGCGCTCTTCGCCTGACATTTAAGCCACCTGGAAGAATACCAGATTTATTGACTCCTTTAAAAACACATTGTTTTATTTCATTCCAAATGTAGAGCGCTTGATTTCTGGTTTCTTCTTCCGTGCGCCACGCTTTTTCGTTAAGGATAACCAGCTCTGAGATTTTGAGATTGAGTTTTTTGCAATTGTCCAATATTTCTTGTGCGCTATGACATGGATATTGTGTAACTATCGCGTCTTTATTTTTTCCTTCGGAATCCTCAGTTACCACGAATCCACCTCCAACTGAAAAGTAATCCTTTGATATGATGGAACCATCCTCGAGTTTTGCGATAAATCTGATTCCGTTGGGGTGATAATCAAGGCTTATGGCAAATTCAAAAATGATATGTTCGGTGTAATTGAACCGGATTTTTTGAGTGTCTGATACCCAAATGCAACCAGAATCCATTATATGTTGAATCTTATCATCTATTTTGTCGGTGTCAATTGTCGTAAAATTTTCATTCGATAAGCCCATCATGATGGCAATATCCGTACCGTGTCCTAAGCCTGTCTTAGCAAGTGATCCAAATAAATGAGTTTTGACCTCAAGGAGTTGCAAAAATTTGCCCTCTTCTCGCAAATGATCCAAAAACATACTCGCCGCTTGCCATGGGCCCATGGTATGCGAACTTGAAGGTCCTATTCCAACTTTGATAATTTCGAACGCACTTATTGATTCCATGGCAGGCTTATAATTAAATTGCATTTAACATCATGCAAACTTGTATTATGCTGTTCCAAAAATACAACAACAATTTACTTAATAGTCACTTTTTTCCTTGAATGATCCGATTGTAATGGTTTGTGACAGCCCGACAAGCTTATTCCAAAGTATGCCAGGCTTTTATTTAACCGATTATTTAGGAGCCTGAGATAATAATTTAGTGATTTAAATGAAAAATCATCGATTCTAATTCGGTAAAAAGAACTAATTTTATGGTTTAGAATTCATGTTTAAACGACAATTTTATGAGATCAGTAATTTTATTTATCTTCCTCGGTGCCATTATTCCTTGTTTTGCTCAGAATTCAAGTTTATCAATTTTGCCTGTTTCAAATGTAGAAGTGACACTGAAGCAATCAGAAAATGGAAAATTGCTTGCCGTTACTTTATCAAATAGTGATGGATCATTTGTTTTTGCTAACCTAACTGATGGCAAATATCTATTGGAATTTAGTACGATGCAGAATGGAATAAAAGTACTTCAAAAAGATTTAAACGCAGAAATAGAAGTAACCACAATTAAGGATCGAAAAAATAATTTGATGGATCATTTATTAGCCAAAGAATCCAACGCTTTTTCAGTAGCCATAAAAATTTCAGGAGGTTCAGTTAGTGGAATTGTGAAAACCAAATCCAGTACCAATTAGCTTTGATGGTGGCTGATTCCTTCCAAATTAACAAAAATCACAATATTTAAGATCTGAGATTAATATCCAGCCTAGACTTCCATAATCCATATCTTCCAGGCAGCTTCAGCTTGCAGGTGCAGCATTTCAAGTCCATTTTTAATAGGACAACCCTGTAATTTTCCTAATTTCAAGAAGTTGGTTTCCAATGGATTATAAACTAAATCAATCAGGCCAATTTTTGAATTAAGCATTTGAAATGGAAAGGCAGGCATATCTTGCGTATTGGGATACATACCTGAAGGCGTGCAATTAACTACCAAATCATAAACTGGCAAACAGTACTCAATGTCCTGATAGGAGATATAATTGCTGCTTTTATTTCGACTTACCACATCAAATGCCAAGTCATATTTATGGCACCAATATTGAACCATTGCCGATGAACCACCTGTTCCCAATATCAAAACCTTTTGGATGGGCCATCTTCCCATTTCAATTAACCATGGCCTAAATGATTGGTCAAAACCCACAATATCTGTATTGTGACCAGTCCAATTATTGTTTCTGATCGAAACACAATTTACAGCTCCAATGGCATATGCTTCTTCACTCAATTGATCCAAATATTCAATGATGCTTTGTTTGTGGGGAATGGTGATGTTGAATCCGTTTAGATTCATTTCATGAAAATCTTGCTTAATCCCGATTAAGCTTGGTCTTTCTATCAACAGGTATGTTCCTTCTATCCCTAAAGATTTGAATTTTTGTTCAAAGTAGGTCTTTGAAAACGAATGCCCTAGCGGATAACCTAATAAACCAAGAGTTATTCCATCCAACTTATTCATGACTTCTTCCATAACCACCACCTTTGCTTAAGGCTTCATTCAGCTCCTTTTGAACTAATTTTTGTTCTGGTGTCATTTCTTTTACGCTCATTCCTTTTAAGTCGGGCTGTCCGGCATCAACCCAAGCTGTGTACCAGGCAGATCCTATCGTAAAGATGGCTTCTCGCATTCTTTCTTCTACCTGTCCATCCAGCATTTCATTATAAGCCTTTGTAAATTCATCACATTGCGTACGTACAACTTGATTCAATCGATTTTCATAACAGAACTGTCTGTCTTGAGGGAATTTCTTCTTTAATTCATTCTCGGACGTCAATAAGAAATCTACACCTTCATGACTATCAAATATCACTTTCCAAAAATAAGCCTCTGGTTTTTCAATATAAGTTGCTTTGCCCGCTAGAAAATCAAAGGTCTCTTCTGCCAATAATTCAGGAATTCTGCTTTCCCAAAACCCATGGATACCGTCTTGCTTAGTTTTTTGACCGTTGTAATTGCTGCTTGTGTGCAGAGGTACATGCGCATCGCCAATGTAATGCCCAAATTCTGCCGAAACTCTTAAGATACTATTGCCATCCTTTTCCAAAAATGCCTTGGTCAGTCTGCGTTGCATATCTTGCAAAACGTATGGAACAATGCCGTGTTCAGTAAAACCAGCATTTCCTTTGATGGTATCCGTACGAAGAATTTTTAACTCATTTCCAAATACCAGACTCATACTATCAAGAGGCAATATCCATTCATCATTTCTGTATGCTTGGTCCAAAACATTGTAAACAAAACGATGCATGTCTTTTTTGCTCAACGTAAAATTATCAACACCAAGCAATTCAAGCAGATCGTCATCCAGCAATTTGTATTCACGACCACCTTCACGCCAAACGCCATTTCCAAATAACCGTACCGAATCTTTCCCTTGATGCAAAAGCCAAACATCTGCCCTTGTAGCAATAAATTCTGGCCAAGTTCGAGACAAATTTTCAAAAGGAAATTCACCGTACATATCCAGATCAATGAAATGTCTCGGAGCTTCCCATTTGGTAGCATATCTTCTTTTGTCTGGGTCAACAGAATGCTCAATCAAGTAACCAATGTGAATTTTGTAAAAATCAATTAAAGGTGGCGGAAGTGTAAATACTGCCATCTTATTGATCAATCTGTGTCCAAAAAATCCCCAAGCTGGCGGGTAATTGTTATGAGTTGAGCACATTACAATAGCGCTGGCATTTAGAAAAGCTACAATTAATAGGATCTTCAATTTCATGAACATATTACTTTTTGTCAAAAAAATAATCGTATGCCCACAATACCTTACCCATCAATAGTTCTTGGGTAATCATTGCGTCTTTGTTATCAATTATGGTGAAATACTTTTCAGGCGGAACTGCATTACCCTGATTGTCTAAAGCCTGAAATCCCTGTTTGTTGGTAGGTATAATTGGATATAACTTTACTTCTTTGCGCTTTCCTCTGACATCCTCTATTTTAAAAATCGCAAATGGCAGCATTTGTGTAATTGAATCTTTGCCGTCCACTTCATTGGCAAATGCCTCTGCAATAATGCTTTTGTAGTTTCTCAAATAGGCTTCAACTCTTGAATTACTAAGCATTTCTTTGGACTTAGGGGTAGTTGAAAAAAGTGGATCCACTTGAAATTGTCCATTTTTTTTGAAAATTTGAAAGCTTCTATTTCTGAGCTTTGGGTATTCAAGTGAAAGGGTTTTGATATCGTCAACTTTGTACTCAAAAAGTGTTTTGTCACGCCACTTTTCAATTTCTGTAAAAAAGTTAGCTCTCAGTCCGCCATCTCGATTTTTGACTCCCGTTACATAAGGTTGCTCGGAGCCTTCCATGATCATATATGTACCGCCTTCATTGGGGGTAACGCCACCTACATAATATGCTCTGATTAATTCGTTGCTTGTATTAAATATCTGGACTTTGTATGCATTAGCAGCAAGGCTCTTGACCATGCTGGGTACCGCAGCTTGGGGTGGACGCATGAGGACTTCCATCCCATAAATGACGCGCATAAGATTCTCCATAATAGCTGGATTGGCGCGATAACCATCATTAACAAACCAATATTTACTATTTTTTTTAAGCGTTACTGACGCTCCGTCCCGGTCAGCAATAAATATTTTACCAATTTTTGCAGTGTCTCTTACGGCGAAATCATTGTCCTTTCCAAGTGTGGAATAAGGATCTTCACGGGTGAAATAATAAACGGCACCAGCTAAGGCCAATAGTAAAATGATCAATAAATAACTTCTTTTCATTTTTGTTGGGTTTAATCAAATTGAGTATTTGCGACGTCTCCAATAATTGTACCCCAAACCGAACAGTCCCACTATGAGAATAGGAACAAATATATTGATCAACTTCCAAAATGATTTTTCTTCTTTTACTTTCACACCGTCCAATAGTCGGAGCTTTACTTCTTTGGATCGGGCTGCCATAATGCCTTCACCATCTACCAGATATTCTACACAATTTACTAAGAATGCTTTGTTCGCAAAGGCTCTTTGTTCGTATGGATTGTAACCTGCGGGACGCATTTCACCCGTATTTGGGTTGAACGCATTTCTTCCTAGATCACCATCGCCAATCACTATTTGTCGGGTAGGCACACTTTCTGCCTTGAATGATTTGCCCAATAACTTGAGCCCATCTTCCATCTCTTTATTCAATCTGTTTTGAAATAAGGAAGGGAAACTTCCTTCCAGCAACACAGCAACTGGCATGTAAGATTTGTTGAATTTACTAGGCTCAGGATCATACCTCAATATTTCTAAGTTCAGCCTGACTGGAGTAAATTGCTCTCTACTGTATCTTGAGCTGGTCAATAATATTGTTTTTTTGACAGCTGTTTTTGTTTGAATGGTGTCAATACTCGACGGGAAGTAGAAATTGACGCGATCCAATGATTTTACAATTGGGTGGTTGCTCTTTGGTGCAATAATAGGGTAGTAGTACCACGGAAATAAGTCGTACTGAGGTGTGTTGCCCATTACGCCTGTTTGAAGTGGGATTCGGCTGCACTCCATATCCAGAACCAAATTGGGTTGAATTCGAGCTCCATATTTGTAAAGCTGATCTTCAATATTTAATTCATAATCGTAAGGAACATAGGAAGCGCCGGGTCTGCGCAAACTGTCCAGACCTACCGCCAATCGGTCTACCATCCATAATATTTTACCACCGTACATCACAAACTGATCGATTTTGAACTTTTCCTGTTCGGTGAAGGCAGTTCTTGGGCGCGCTATTACAATAAGTGATATTTCCTTGGGTATTAGACCAATCGTATCCAATGAAGCTCTATAAACTTCATAATTTTTGCGCAGTGCATTTTCAAAATCTTGGGTTTCGAAGGCCTCAAGCTCCCTGTGGCCAGTCAAAATTAAAACATTTTTGCGTTCGTTTCCAAGAAGTTTCTTGATCGAATTCGCAAATTTATACTCCAATAATGCTACTGAATTGTTCAAAACCACTTCCGGAGAAGTTCCTGGTTGATTGGATTCCAACAGATTCACAATTCTTTTGCTTAAACCATAGTTTACAATGGCGTATGGATAAATGGTCAGATCCTCGGTTTTATCATTTTCCTTCACCCGCAGATTGGTTGGAACAATTCCTTGTTCCTTCAATTTTTCTCGAAGACCATTGATCTCCTTGGTTGTTCCTTCATTTGGGTTGACAAATTCGTAGTTGATGTTTTTATTAAGGGCTCTGAAGTCGTCAAGCATTTCTTTGGTTGAAGCTTGCAATCTTTTGAAACCTGCCGGGTATTCGCCTTCCAACAAAACTTGGATTGAAATGATGTCCTTCACTTCCTTTACCAATTTTTTGGTATTGGGTGTTAGGGTAAATCTTTTGTCGCCAGTCAGATCCAAACGAAAAAAAATGAATGATGCGACAATATTCAGCAGTATGATTATTGCCAAAACTACGCCCAACTGTATCCATTCTTCCTCAGCTGAACCTTTGGATATATCTTTTTTAAGCCACTTCAAGTTCATATCCTACCATTTTCTGCGCTCCAGTCTGAGCAATGTCATGAAAAGAAAAAAGACGATTATTGACATAAAATAAATAACGTCCCTGCTATCAATCAAACCTCGGCTGATGCTTCCATAATGAAAATCAATTCCCAGGGTTTCTATTAAATTGTCCAAATTGCCTAGAAAAATCGGGATTCGGCTCACGAACGAAAAGCCCCAATGCAGAAAAAAGCATAAGAATGTTGCAGTAATGAAAGCTACTATTTGGTTTTTTGTGAGGGTTGAAGCAAAAATACCTACAGCATTAAAACATGCCGCAAGCAAAAATAAGCCAATGTAGGATCCCATTATTGCACCACTATCCAGATTGCCGGGAGGAGAGCCCAATTGGTATATTGTAAGGTAATAGAGCCCTGTTGGGAGCAAAGCAAACAAAATCAATGTCTGACAGGCCAAGAATTTACCAACAATTATTTCCCACTCTTTCAATGGTTTGGTAATCAACAGCTCGATTGTTCCAGAGGACTGTTCCTCTGAGAAAGATCGCATGGTTATGGCAGGTATTAGAAATAAAAACACCAAAGGTGCTGTATCGAATAAGCCTTCAAGCGAAGCGAATTTCCCTTCCAAAATGTTGCTGTCTGGAAACACCCAAAGCATTAAGCCAAGGAGAACCAAAAAGCCACCTACCACCATGTATCCTATTAAGGAGCTAAAAAAATGATGAATCTCTTTCCAATAAATACTTCTCATTTGCTATCGGACTTAGAGGTTTGAGTGAGTTGTTGGAATATTTCTTCTACGCTGCTCTGTTCTGTTCTCATTTCAAGTAAAGTATATTTTTCTTGGGCAATGATAGCAATGATATCAGCGCGGATATCCTTTTTGGGTTCGGCGTAGAATCGATAACTGTTGTTGCCTGCCATTTCAACTTTTTTTAATCCCTTTATCTTCTTGAATACATCAAGATCCAAAGTGTTATTGAGTTCAATGAACACCACTTGTGCTCCAGTTGATCGTGATTTTAGTTCCTCTATTGGGTCGTCAGCAATGATAGTTCCTTTGTTGATGATCACAACGCGATCGCAAATGGCCTGCACTTCCTGCATGATGTGTGTACTGAAAATGATCGTTTTTTCACGTCCTAGTTCCTTCACCAACTGACGAATACCGACCAATTGATTTGGGTCTAGTCCTGAAGTAGGCTCATCAAGAATTAATACTGCAGGATCATGAATTATTGCTTGTGCCAAACCAACACGTTGTCTGTAACCTTTGGATAATTGCCCTATAAGCTTTTTGCTTTCAGGCCCTAAGCCAGTTCTTTCTATTACGTCATTAACTCTTGCAGTGATGTTTTTTAACTGATAAACCGATCCTATAAAATGAAGATATTCTCGAATATACATTTCACGATAAAGCGGATTTCCTTCGGGTAGATAACCTACCGAACGCCGAGATTCTAGAGAATTCTTCTGCACATCAAATCCATTGACACTGGCAAATCCCTCAGATTGTGGCAAAAAACCAGTCAATATTTTCATGGTTGTAGTTTTTCCGGCCCCGTTTGGTCCTAGAAATCCCAGTATTTCACCTTTTTGAACCTCAAAGCTAATTCCTTTGAGTGCAGCTTGGTCTCCGTAATATTTTGTTAAATTGCTAACACTTACTGACATATTGTATCTTTGTCACGTCTTAATCAGAACGAAGTGCAAATCTAAGGCTTGTAAAAGACTTGCTGACATGAAATGTGCTAAAGTGTCGCAAATCCGACAAAGAAATTGAAACGTATATATTAATAACTATAATCAAACTTATGAAATCGCTTATTTTGTTACTGAGTATTTCAACTCTTTTTATGCAAACTAACTTTGCTCAGGGATTTGATCATGCCTCATTTGATAAGTTGCTTAGAAAGCATGTAACTGGTTCGGGAAAAGTAAATTATGAAGGATTTAAAGCGGACATCAAGGAGTTTGATGCTTACCTGTCAAGGCTTTCTTCAGCTGAACCTGTACCATCTTGGTCTAAACAAGAGAAGTTAGTTTTTTGGATCAATGCTTACAATGCCTTCACCATCAAGAAAATATTGAACTCCTATCCATTGGAAAGTATCACCAAATTAGATAAAGGCAAGCCTTGGGATGTGGTTTGGATTAAGATAGGTGGCAATAAATACAGCTTGAATAATATTGAGAATGATATCATTCGCAAGCAATTCAGTGAACCCAGAATCCATTTTGCCTTAAACTGCGCAGCCAAATCTTGCCCTCCATTATTGAATCGCGCTTGGACGGCTACCAAACTCGAAGTAGACCTGACTGCCAGAACAAAATTATTTATCAATGATCCGGGTCAAAACTCGATCAGTGCCAAAGGAATGAAGGTATCCAAGATATTTGATTGGTACAAAGCTGATTTTGGCAATCTGGTGGAGTTTATCAATAAGTATTCAATTACCAAAGTTGTAAAAGGAACCAAAGCTTCCTTCACTGAATATGATTGGACGCTGAACAAATAATTGTTTGATTTTTTGTTGACTTATCTAGGATTTTGATGTGATATATTCATGTGCTGTGTTATTTTTGTTTAAAAATACCGCAATGATCAAATGGATATTAAGGATTTTGGGAATTTTATTGGTAACGTTATTGTTATTGAGCATAATTGCACCAACCGAACAAAATATTACCAAAAGTATCGTGATCAACTCCCCTGCAAGATTGATCCACAATGAAATAAACGACTTAAGCAGATGGTCCAACTGGTCACCTTGGGATAAAATGGATCCTAAAATGGTAAAAACCATGGGAGCCAAATATGTTGGTGAAGGCGCTAGTTATACTTGGAAAGGACCTAAAGCTGGAGAAGGTTCAATGTTGATTACCCAAAGTAATGCTGATTCAATCCGATCGACGTTAAAATTTGGCTGGGGTGAACCAGCAAGCTGTCAGTTTGTATTTTCAAATGAAGGAGCTGGAACTAAAGTTACCTGGAATATGCAATTCAAGACGCCATTTCCCTGGAATGCTTTCAGTATGATTATGGGTTTTGACAAATCAATAGGTAAGGATTTTGAATCTGGCCTTGCGGCTCTAAAAACCATAGGCGAGCAAAAAGCTGTTGATGCTGCAAAGTACGGTGGATACAGTATTCAGGAAAAAGATCTTCCTGAAGTAGTATATGCTTACAAGCGCGAAGTTGTATCCATGCAAAACATAGCAAAGTATTTTGGCCAAAGTTATCCTATTTTGGGTAAGTCCATTGGCATGGCAGGAGCGAAAGTAAGTGGGCCAGCAAGCGGATTGTATTTCATGTGGGATGCTAAAAAGAAGATTACTGACATGGCTGCTGCTTTACCTATAGACAAATCCATCATCCTAAATGGTTCAGGCTTGGGAACTATTTCCCTCAAAGGAAAAGCACTAGTATTAGATCATTATGGTGCATATGAGCTGACGGCCAATGCCCATTATGCATTGGATACTTACAAGAAAGAGAAGATGTTAGCAAGCAAAGAGCCAGTAGTGGAGCAATACATAACAGATCCAATGGTGGAAAAGGATACTGCAAAATGGCTTACCAGATTGATTTATTTCTTGAAATAAAGACTTCAATTTTGGTTAATTGTTAATGGGTTTATGGTTAATTGTTAATTGTTTATGGTTTATATGTTTATGGGTTATGGGTTTATTGTTTATGGGTTATTCAAAAATTGAGAGCATTAGAAATCCTACTAATCATTTAATCATATAAATCAAAGCCTGTCCTGACTGGTCACACGTTAGGATTCAGAAAAACCAGTTTAAGGTTTGTATATTCTGTATAATTTTTTGAATTGGGTGATAAACTCAAGGTAACAAAAAAAAGGCTGCCCAAATACTTGGACAGCCTTGTTTTTTTGGGGTCTTTTATGCTTAATTTTTCTCTAGCTCGATATTTGCATTCAAGTCAACTTCTTCTCCAAGTACTGCTGATGGTGTTCCTGCGCCTACACCAAAATCACTTCTTTTGATCGTTCCTGTGATTTTAAAACCAGCAACAGTCTTTTTGGAATATGGATGTACACCCGTTCCATTAAACACTGCATTCAAGGTAACTGGCTTTGTTACTCCACGCAATGTTAAATTACCTTTCAAAGCATACTGCTTGCCTTTTACCAATTTCATGCTAGTTGACTTGAATGTCATGGTAGGATATTTGACTGCATCAAAATAATCAGCACTTTGCAAATGCTCATCACGTCCTTGATTGTCAGTGTTTATAGAATTGATTTGAGCAGTCATCTCCACTTGTGCATCCGAAAAATCAGCTTTCTTTGACATGACTTTCACATCGAAATTTTTAAAATTGCCTTCAACATCAGATATCAAAAGGTGGGTAATTCCAAATCCTAATTTGCCATGTGCCTTATCCAACGACCAATCTTGTGCAGTGGAGTCGAAACTTAATAAGCCAATAACAGCTATAATCAATAAATTCTTCATGTTCTTTTTATTTTATTAGTTTAAGATACAAAGATGATGTAATTTTGGTTACAAATGTATATCAATTACCTTTATGTAACTAGTTACCCTAAGTATACTAAATAAAATGAACAATTTAAAGGATCAAGCTTGTCCCGCCAAGTTGAGAGCAATTAGAGATGCTCTAGAAGCGGTAAGTGGTAAATGGAAAATTCCAATTGTCGTATCATTGTCGTATGGAAAGAAGCGATTTGGTGAAATACGGGGAGATGTTGATGGAATATCACCCAAAATGCTCTCCAAAGAATTAAAAGATCTTGAGGAAAACCGTCTTGTTAATAGAAAAGTTCAGGATTCTATGCCAGTAGTTATTGAATATGAGCTTACTGAATTGGGTATTTCACTTCAAGAATTAATGGAGGAATTATACAAATGGGGAAAACAATATCGTGAAAATTCTATGACTAAACCATTGCAAACACATATTGCATAGGAAATTCTACTCTTTTCAATGAATTAATGAATCTGATTCTAAATCAATGTTGGGTCATTGAAACCAAGAAGAAAAAGACAGTGGAAAAATTGTTGAATCCTTTCTTGACAGTTGAATATGAAAGGAAAAGTCTTTGAGTTGCTAGATTGATCAGTAATTCGCTGACAATCACCTATTGCAAAGCATTTTCAAGCTTCTAATTTTGTTATTATTGCATTTTATCAGGGTCTGGAATGCCAAGAGAGGACTGTTTCTGATATGAATGTATGTTGGATGAATATTGTTCGATTTGTTGATCAGCGCATTTGGTTGGAACCATGAATGTAATATTATGTGACAACTATACTTTACTGAGTGTAAATTGCTCAGGAATTCTATCAAAAAATTACCTTTGTGAAAATTTGTATTTTATGATTCAGAGAATCCAATCTATTTATTTGGCTTTAGCAGCTATGTGTGGAGGCGTGAGTTTTTTGCCTCAAGTAAATTTTGCGAGTTCAAATGCTAAGAATGTTATTTGGTCCGATAATTTGTTGGACGTTTATGACAACCAATGGACTCCAATTCTTTTAGGTTTGGTGATTTTGATCACGGTTTTGGATATATTCCTTTTCAACAACAGAAAGTCGCAAGTTTTAGCCTTGTTTTTTGCCCGGATCCTACTTTTGGCTTTTATGTCTGTTTTGGTTTATATGCTTTCTCAACAAACTAAGGCTGGAATTGATTTCAATTACGCTTTTGGATTTGCCTTTCCAGCGCTTTGTTTTCTTTTTCAAGCTCTAGCTCGAAACGCCATCATGAAAGACATAAAATTGGTAGAATCAGCCGACAGACTTCGCTAATCTAAAAAATTCATGAACAATACCCGGTTATTCACACTACTTCTGACCATTTTTATTGATTTGTTGGGTTTCAGTATTTTGATTCCTATACTTCCGATTTTATCGAAAGAAATGGGTGCATCCAATACCATGATAGGTGTTATTGCAGGAAGTTATGCACTCATGAATTTTCTGTTTGGACCCATTTGGGGCAATTTGAGTGATCGAATAGGTCGTAAACCGGTCCTGTTGATCTCTATCTTAATTACTGCCAGTTCTTATTTATTGTTTTCATTCAGCAAGACCCTAAGCATGTTGTTGCTTTCAAGATTGATTGGAGGTATTGGATCTGCAAATATTGGAACTGCTCAAGCTTATATATCGGATATTACTCCTCCTGAGGATCGCAGCAAATCCTATGGATATGTAGGTGCGGCATTTGGACTAGGTTTTATACTTGGCCCGTTGATTGGCAGTTGGATTCTTCAACATTACGGCATGAAGGAGTTAGGATTTGTTGTGCTTACTTTGAATATTGTGAATTTTGTCTTGGTTTTATTAATCGTTACAGAGTCGCTTAAAGTCAAGAATAAAACAAAGGCAATTTTTGATAATCCGTTAAAAATGGTTGTTAAGGGCTTGCGAACTCCCAACTTGGGTAAATTGATGCTGATATCAATGTTGTTTATTGCCGCATTTAGCATGATGCAAGTTACTATTTCGTTGTTTTGGAATGAAAAGTATGCCTTAGACAAGGTTAGTATTTCACACATGTTTGCATTTATAGGAATTTCTTCAGTGTTGGTTCAAGGTTTTTTAGTAGGCAGAATCACCAAACGATTCGGGGAGTATAAGATGCTGATAATTGGATCACTTTTGATGATGGTAGGGCTTTATATGATTCCAATGGCACCACTAGGCATTGGATTTTACATTGTAACTGGCATCAGTATTGTGTTGATTACCTTGGCCAATGGATGTCTTACACCAGCCATTAATAGCTTGGTAAGTCAGTTAGCCCCTGCGAACCAACAAGGCAAATATTTGGGAGTTTCTAATTCCGTTTCCTCCATTGGTCGGGTGATAGGCCCTTATTTAGGAGGTTTTAGCTTTGGTATGGCTAAGTTTATGCCATATTACCTAGGTGCATTGATCATGTTCATCACCTGGCGCTTGGCCAAAAGATATATGGACAAATTTGGCCCTGCTGCTGAATAAAAATAAAATCGCATTTTGGTTTTTTAAACTATATTTGAGGATATCTAATCAACACGTTTTATGAAAAAATTTATCCTCCCCGTATTATTAGCAGTATTATTAATTTCAATGTATGCTTATTGGCAATACAACAGAACTACTGAAAGTGTTGAAAACCAAAGCGTTGATGTAAGTATCACTGCCTTGGACTTGCTAAAAGCATATCAAACAGACGAAACTGCGGCCAATGTAAAATATTTGGATAAAGTGATAGTAGTTAGTGGTAAGGTCGGAGTAATTACAACAGCTAATAAAATAACCAGTGTATCATTTGACAGTGGTGACCCAATGTCTTCAATCATTTGTGAATTGGATCCAAATGCCAAAGCTATAGGTGTTAGAATGGGTGCAGATTTAGTCATAAAGGGCAAGTGCACTGGATTTTTAAGTGATGTGGTATTAACAGATTGCTTCATCCAAAAATAATGAGAAACATTCTTGCAATATGTTTGATCTGCGCCAGTTTTGCCCTGTCAGCACAAAAATTCTATGCAACTTCGAGTTTGTTCACAATGAACGCAAGCGCGGAAACCTGCAAGCTGTTCGCCAAATCTGCCAATGCGGTTGCTGCTTTTGATTTGGTCGACGGTAAATTTGAACACAGAATCAACGTTGACAGAATGGAGTCCATCAATGATTCAATTCTGTCAATTTTACAGAAAGATTTTTTCCGCATAGATTCTTTTCCTGCCATTAAATTGAATGCACAAGTGCAAGATTTTGTTCCTCTGATGGCTGATCGCGACAAATATATTGTTCAGCTGTTGGGTGATATAGAACTGAATGGCATAAAGAGAAATATCGCCTTTGAAGGCGAGTTACAAAGAAGAGGAATTCAGGTCTCGATTGAGTACAAGCTGTATATTGGTCTTGATCAGTTCAAGTTGAAAGCACCAAAAGATATTGCCAAATGCATTTCCCCGATTATGCTTATCAAAGGTAAAGCCCATCTGACTGATATCATTAAGGATTGATCCCTTTCAATGATTTTATTTTTTGAACGATATACTTCATTTCTGCTAGTTCCATTTCATGAAATTCATGAATGCCATTGTCTTTCAGGCATTTAGAGGTGGAAGGGCCAATGCTGATTATTAGATTTCCATGCTTGATTTGATTGTGCACCAAGAAACCTTCAACGTTCATAGGGCTCGTAAAAACAACACCATCAAAAGCTTCATTTAGTTGTTTTGCGGCAATCTTATTCTCATACACCACCACTGGTGTTATCGACTTGACATCCTTGAGCTTTTCTTCAACACTCATTGCCGAGTTAAGAGCTTTAACCCAAGCTATAGTTTGGTTCGTGGCAATTGTGTTAAACACATTCAATGCAGAATTTATGTGCCCTTCTGGAATATAATCAGGAATATAGGATCTCGTCTTTATAGCCTCAGCCGTTGCTTTTCCTATGGCAGCAATTTTGCATGAAATAGGTTTTTCCCATTGATCAAAGAAGTATTTTACACCATTTTTGCTCGTAAAAAACACCCAATCACATGTAGGAAATTCAGTGATCGGAATCATTTGGAATTCTAAGAAGCTAATTCCTACAAGGTTTATTCCATCTGCATTCAATTCCGCTTGCCACGCTTCACATGCTTCTGGTGATCGAGTTATGAGCCATTTCATGTTAGGTCTTTCAATTGCTTAACCACATCTTCAACCAATAAATAATTGGTGCTACGTGATATTTGAACTTGACGCAATTTGCCGTTCCATTGGTCTGCCACAGCGGCCCAAACGTGATAATTTTCATTTGCATCGAATTCGCAATAGACACCTAGAGGCATGTGGCAACCACCTTCCATTGCTTTTAGTATTTTTCGTTCTATGCTTACGCTCAGTAGGCAATGCGTATCATGCAGGACATGGACAGCTTTTTTTGTAACAAGGTCATTTTTTCTTATTTGAAATGCCAGAACTCCTTGGGCAGGAGCTGGTACAAATTCTCGAGGATGCAACTTTACCACCATCAAATCATCCAGTTTGAGTTCCAATCTAATAAGTCCAGCTGCGGCGAGAAAAATGCCATCTACCATTCCATCACGAAGTTTTTTTAACCGGGTTGGAACATTTCCCCTGATATCAACCGGTGTGACATCAGGACGGTAATGAAGCAATTGTGCCTTACGTCTGGCGGATGAGGTGCCAACGGTTATTCCTTGTTTCATCTTTAAGTCTGCGCCACCATCGTACGAATCTTTGTGCAGCAAAAGCCAATCAGCTGGGTTTTCCCGAGTTGAAATACCTGCAACACTCAAATCTGGATGACTTTCAGTGGGAAGATCTTTCATAGAGTGGACTGCCAGATCAATTTCATCTCTGAGAAGGGCATCTTCAATTTCTTTTGTGAAAAATCCTTTGCCTTCAATTTTATCAAAACTCAAGTCAGTTATTTCATCTCCTTTGGTACTAATGGGAATAATTATGCATGAAAATCCTGCATTTTTCAGGGCATTTGCAGTGTGATTGGCCTGCCAAAGAGCCAGTTCACTTCCTCGGGTTCCTATTCGGATGGTGTTGTTGTTCATAATTTCTGGTGTAAAAGTAAATGTTTTCATCATTGCATCGTGTAGTGTTTACAAAAATTGACCTACTTTTGACCAAAGTTCGGAAATGCGTATTACGGCAAAAGAATTGGCAGTTCTCCTAAATGGTACTGTCGAAGGCGATGAAAACGTTTGGGTAAGTGGACCCAGCAAAATTGAGGAAGGCAAAATCAACACATTGTCCTTTCTGGGGAATTCCAAATACGAGCATTATGCATACATAACGGAATCCTCCATATTGTTGGTTGATAGGAATTTCACGCCAAGCCAGACTATAAAGCCTACACTGCTCAGAGTGGACAATGTTTATGCCTCGGTGGCAATGCTTTTGGAGCA
>Ga0105049_10002364_pt1 | contig 22292 bp, 18 predicted proteins | sample MAT06_FD_78087 | JGI IMG/M metagenome (GOLD analysis project Ga0105049, IMG submission 78087) | Freshwater microbial communities from Lake Fryxell liftoff mats and glacier meltwater in Antarctica - MAT-06 | ecosystem: Environmental > Aquatic > Freshwater > Ice > Liftoff microbial mat | place...
TATGTGGGAGCAGACGTTAGTCCCGTACCTCCATACAGTACTCCAATGGAAGAAGTTGCGGAGACGACTCCGTTGTTTGCTTGTAGAGGGCCGTTGAGGTTTGCTAGGGTGAGGGTGCCTGAGATACCAGCGTCGCCAGAAACGTCAAGAGTTTTTGAAGGTGTGTTTGTACCAATACCAAGTCTTAATCCTGTTGAAAGGTACGTATCAGCTCCCACATTTGTGAAAAAATTAGTACCATCTCCCGTAGTAACTACTCTATTTTTTCGGACTGACTTTAACGCTGCTTCAATATTTTTTGTTACGTAAATTTGAATTCCAAGAAGCCTTGCGTCAAGCTCTAATTGAGTTACTCCTCCCACATATTGTTGCGTGTAGTAATTCTGTATAAGACCACCCTGGGTTACTACATTAGGACTTGGAACTGCACTAAATTCTGGAACGTAGATCGAAGTCTCAAACGGAATTATTGCTAGGGTCGGCTGAGATATTTTTTTAGTAAATACGCTCCACAGAGAATCCTTTAGCGTTTGTCCAAATATGCTAGATGCAAGAACTGGAGATTTAATAAAATTACTAATCCCGCTTTGTGCGCCCTCGCCAAATGCGTATAAAATGCTTCCCGTCTGAGAAGAGACTTTTGTATATAATGGAATTTCAAACGACTCAATAGTTAGTGCTGTGATACCGAGAAAACCTAGGACTTTGTTTTCAAGAACACCTGGTACATAAAAAGTGCTGGCTGCTATTATTTTTCCTCTAGATGCAACGTCGAGTGATTTTACCGAAGCAATATCTATGAAAGCAAGATAGTTCTGCTTATACGTCTCAGAGAGTCCAATAATTTTCTCTCCCAAGTATACCTGCTTTGTAACAGTAACTGCTACTGTTTTGTGTGATTCATGAACCAATGCTACGAGCGCACGATTAAATGTGTAGTCTAGAGTCTTCGGCGTTTTCGTACTAAGGACAGCAAGTTTTTCACCAATAGAAATAATACCCGTAAAGATTTTATCTGCAAAATATATAGACTTTGTACTCCACGCATACAAAGCACGCTCATGAACATTAAGAAGTGCGTGAATAGCTTTTGGAGTTTGATACAAAGTATCTCGCACGCGTGTGCCAAGAGCGATTAAGGTTTCTCCACTTTCCAAAAGGCTACTATTGTATAGAGCACGAGAATTATCAACAAAAGCAATAAAAAGTTTTCCGGGAATATGATAGGTCTCTATACTTTTTTTTCCTAAGGAGCTTAAGCTTTTTTTTGGTTCAAAAATAGTATTCAAAAATAAGTCTTTTTTGTTTACGGAAATATTTTGTAATAACGCAATATTTTTTTCTGAATTCATCAGAAATATTTCGTAAAAATTTTCTCGCTCTAGCGGGACGATCTCTCCATACAACTCTGCTAATGTAATATTTGGAGGATTAAAAGTATTCTTTGAAATATTCTTTCCTTCATGGCGTGTAATACGCAAATGCACTGTAGAGATTTTTTGTGTGTTTGTGTGGCTAGAGAAAGCATCCGCCATCTCTACCGTTTTATGTGCTAGAACATAAGGAGCTCCTGTAGATTCAACAAACATGCCCAGCGCTAAAATAGAAAATGCAACAGCAATAGCGAAAAAGGGAGTGGTGAGAGTGTGTGTTGTGGATCTCGCAATGTGCAAGGTTTGTGATTTCGAAAAATTTCTCGTTGGTGGTAGTGATGCTCGCCTCGTCAGATTGAAAGCTTTTTTTGTAGACTCTCTATATTCGCGCTCGCGGTCTTCAGATAGCTTTACAGAAAGATTATTTTTACGAACTCGCTGGCTACTGACAAATCCAAGAAGGGATTCCTTGTCAACTAGCCATGTTCGCCCAACTTGAACTCCGTCAATTTTTTTTGATCTGCAAAGCCGTGCAAGGTAGTCTTGATTATAGCCAGAAATCGAAGATGACTCTTTGGTTGAAATTAAATTAGTATCAAGGATCTTGTTCATGTCGTATAACCGAATTAACTAAAGTTTACCGCGTTTATTTCATATCAGTGCAGACAATTTGTGGATAAATATTCTTAAAAATATGACCGCAGACTTTTGCTCGAGTAAAAAAATATTTGAATAAATTACAAATTCTGTAGCAGAGATAATATTTTGTTAGGGCACACGCATCATAACCTACGCCTACAATCTACCTGTAAACAATTATAAAAAAGCAGACTATTAGCACGGTTTGCTTAAAATCAAATTCTATGTGAGCAAATACGTCTCTTGAGAAAGGCGCTATTCCGAAATCACTATAGGATAAAGGATGCTATGACGTTGCGACAGTTGTATATAAAAGGCTTCTCTACCAAGAAACTCTTCCCTTGCGGACAGCGCGCAGGTACCTGTGAAGATTTAGGTGTCACTTTTAAATTTCTTACATAAAGTCTAGCACTTTGTGGGCAATCCCGAATATTGGCAAGTCTGCTGATAAGATTAGACGAGATAGAATATGACGTATATTAAGGATATCTTATCTTGTGCCTTCGAGATATTGGATGATTATATTCTGAGTTCTGATTTTATCGCTAAATATTCCGGTTCCTATAACTGTAACCAATGCGCTACCGATCATGAGCAGTATGAGGAGAATACTGGCTATACTTGCGGAGATTGATTTTTTTTCTTTAGCCGGCGGAATGTGCCTTTCTGATTCTTTGATTATTAATGTTGATTCGGTTTCTATTGGTCTTTTCATGTGGGCCCTCCTGTGTTCTTGCCTGTCAGCATCTGCGAGGTCACTCAACGATTCGATTGTTTTGTCTAGTTTGTGTATCGGTATACTTTGTGCTTCCTCTTCAATCTCGAGAACTTCATCCGCTTGCGCGGGAAAGCTTACAATAGGTGCGCCAGCTGGCAAGTTTGATGATGTATTTAAAGGCATTTCTGCACGTGAGTCGTTTTCTCTTTGTTGCAAAACCTCCTCAGTCTCAAGAAGGGGTTGCTGTTTTCGAGCAAACCACTCTTGCCAGGCTTCTTGCATATCAGATAGTGTTTCTGCCGTGCCGTGCAAAGTTACCTGTGAAGGAATCGGAACTACCTCTTCTTCTTTAGTAACACTAATAAGATCTGGCATCACAACGTTTGCTTCAGGTATGTACTTGGCTGCTTGCCAGGTAGCTATCGGACTCTCTGGCGCCTTATCGTTCTCTTGCAAGGCGGGTATTATATTTTCGATCGATTTCTTCTCAAACTCTGGTGCAATCTGTCCGAAACGATGCTCCAATATTGAGCTCTCTAAAACATACCAACTGCGTCCCACCATGGTAGCTTCTACATACCCTTCGCGACAGAGTTGGCCCACATAGTCTTTGGCATACCCCGTAAGTTCAGAAGCTCGTTTTGATGAGATATATTTTTTCTCTGCTATAAGTAGTTCATGCATGTATATAGTATATATCTTTCTTGTCTGGCATGAAATAGATTGTCAACAGTCAGGTGACTGAATTCATAGAGACACTTTACGATGATAATTCTTCTTCAAAAAGCTCCTTCAGGAGCTCAGGGTTCCCTGCACCTTTTGTGGCTTTCATTCCTTGGCCCACAAAGTACTGCAACATGGAAATCTTGCCATTTTTAAATTGAGCAACCTCACTCGGATTTTCTCTAAGCACGTTCTTTACAGCACTTCTCAAAGACTCAGTATCATTAACCTGAATCAAACCCTCTCTCTGAGCAATAGCGCTAGGCTCTCCGCCTTGTGCGATGAGCAAAGCAAGTACGTTCTTCACTCCGCGAGATGAAAGCGTATTTGTTTGTGCCATAGATATAAGCTTCACAAACACTGTAGGTGAAATTTTCTCAAAGCGCGTGTCATGTTCTTTTGCTAGTAGTCCTGCTAAGTCTGAAACAAAATAATTGCATGCAAGCAAAACTAGCGCGGTGTTATTGTTGCTCTTCGCAATTACTTCATCAAAAAATACACCCCGCTCGTACTCTGCAGTAATAAATAGAGCATCATCCTTTTTTATACCTAAATTTTCGTACCGCAGTTTACGTTGCTTCGGAAGCTCTGGAAGTGATGCCAAGAGGTTGTCTTCGGACCACTCGGGCACCTCGCTACGCATAATCTTTGGAATATCTGGCTCTGGAAAAAAGCGGTAATCACTACTACCTTCCTTACTTCTCTGGCGAAAAGTTACCTGCTTGTTTTCATCCCATCCACGTGTCTCTTGTTCTACAGAACCCCCTGATTCTATGAGGCCGACCTGCCTAGTAATCTCATACTCAATTGCCCTCTCTACCGATCGAAATGAGTTTAAATTTTTAACTTCGACTTTTGTTCCGAGAGTACTTGTATTTGAAACTGATATGTTTGCTTCAATGCGCATTTCGCCCTTCTCTAAGTTAGCCTCTGAAACTCCAAGTGTTCTAAGGAGTAGTTGGAGCTCTCTAGCAAATTCTCCAGCCGTTTTACTATCATGAATGTCAGGTTCCGTTACAAGCTCCATTAGCGGTACTCCAGCTCTATTAAAATCAACAAGACTTGTATCTCCCTCTCCCACATGAGAAGATCTTGCAGTATCTTCTTCTAAGTGAATTCTTGTTACGGGTATCCCACAAAGCACTCCGCCAGATACCAGCGGATACTCGAACTGACTTATCTGATACCCCTTTGGAATGTCTGGATAGAAATATGACTTTCTATCAAACTCAGTAAAGTCTGCGAGAGTACTTCCAAGCGCAGTTCCTACTCGAAGAACTTTGTGGATAGCTTCTTTATTAACCGTTGGTAAGCTTCCCGGATGTGCAAGACATACAGGACATACATTCGTATTTGGATCTTGGGCATGAGGATTGTTCTGGCACATGCAAAACATCTTCGTAGGCGTTGCAAGCTCGGCGTGTATTTCTAACCCTATCGTTGGTCTAAACATAGATATAATCAGCTTAGTTGGGATACATAAAAACAGCAAGTCAGCTCAAATAAGAAAAATTGGGTCACACCATCTTATAGACTAGGTGTGTGCTGAACTATCTCTTAATATTCCAATAAGTAGGTCTGAAACGTTCTTAACAAGTGATTCATCTATAACTGAAAGAGTGTAGACGTGCTTCCCTGTTGCACTCATAAGTGCCTCAGTCTTATCACGGATTTCAACATCGTTAATCAAATCAGTCTTTGATAGAATGATAATCTCTCTTTTATCAGTCAAATCCTTGCTAAAGGATTCTAGCTCCTGGCGTATTGCTCTATAGGCCTCTACTACGTCTTCTTGTTCAGACGAGACAAGATGTACAATTAAAGAAGTACGCTCAATATGACGTAGAAATTTAATACCAAGACCTCGTCCAGCAGAGGCTCCTTCAATGATTCCCGGGATATCGGCAATAAGGTACCCATAAAAGTCTCCGAGGTGCGGGTCAAGGGTCGTAAAGGCATATTCTGCAACTTTTGAACGTGCAGCAGTCAGCGCATTTAGAAGAGAGGATTTTCCCGCATTTGGATAGCCGACAAGCCCTGCGTCTGCTATGAGCTTCAGGTTTAGAATTATATCACCGGATTCGCCTGTCTTGCCTGGCGTTGCCTGCTCCGGATTTTGATTTGTCGCAGCCTTAAAGTGTGGATTTCCAAATCCGCCCGGCCCGCCTTTAAAGATTACTTTCTTCTCCCCCTCAATTAGCATTTCAAAAGTTTCCTTTGTCGTTCCATTTTTGACCAATGTTCCAACAGGTACGCGAAGTATTACTGATTTTCCGCCAGCTCCATGTTTGTTATTATTGTCTCCAGGGAATCCATTTTCAGCGCGGAACTTTTTTGACTGTTGATATGCTGCGAGAGCACCCAAATCACGTACTGCCTCTAAAATAACATCTCCCCCACGACCACCATCACCCCCTGCAGGACCACCTTTGTCTTTTCCTTTAAGGTGAAGCCACCTTACGACTCCATCTCCGCCACGGCCTGCGGTGCCGTGTAAAGTAATTTCATCAATGAATGCCATATGAATAAAGTATAGCACACTTTTTCTTTTAGTACATATGCGAATACTCTTACGCAAAATATAGGTTCCTGACTTTAAAAATATTTAAACTAACCGCCTCGAAATATTCGCTCTATGCTCTTTCCTGTCACTATTGCTTATGCAACCTTTTCCATAATCCATCCCTCAGAAAGTAATGGTTCCGCTTTTTTATACTTAAGGGTTTGTGTTTTTTCTCCAAGTCGTATTGTCACCATTTCGTTTCTTCCAATCTGTGGCCCGCTTTTTACGCTAGGTTCATTATTTCGCTCTTCGCTAACGCCTCCTCCTGCTAACACAAGATTTGATCTCACTTTCGCCTCTTGTGCGCGCATTCGCACTTCGTCTGAGTGGGCAACGTGAGGAATTGCCTCAAGTATTTTTCCATCAATATTTCGTAGCATATCTTGGTAGCGCGCAAGTCCCTCACGTCTGTACTCTATAAGCGGGTCTCTTTGCCCATAAGCTCTAAGTGATACGCTCTTTCGCAAGTATTCCATCGTCTCAATATGCTCAAGCCAAAAAGAATCGGTGACTTGTAGATAGAGTTTCCTAATGAGTGCTGTCCATACGTCTGCGCCCATTTCATTTTTGCGCATATTGTATATCTCTTCCAAGTCAGTGTTTCCGCTCATGAGGCCCTGAATACTTTGCTCAAGCACTTCCGTTGTGCCGACGAGAGCCACGCGTCTCCTACTATAAACTGCCAATCGTTGCGTGTTCAGAACGTCGTCGTAGGCAAGAACCTGTTTTCTGGAATCAAAGTTATACCCTTCAATTTTCTTTTGCGCCGTTTCAAGTGACTTGCTAATCATTCCACTTGCTATTGGCTCATCTTCAGGAATTTTAAATGTTCCCATCACTCGCTTCAACATATCCGAGGCGAAAACGCGCATGAGTCTATCTTCAAGCGACACATAAAATCTTGTTTCTCCAGGATCTCCTTGGCGACCAGATCTTCCACGAAGCTGGTTATCAATTCTTCGGGCCTCATGTCGTTCGGTACCCAAAACAGCAAGTCCTCCAGCTTCGCGAACCTGATCGCGTTCTTTAGGGTCAACAGGTGCTCCTCCGAGCTTAATATCGACTCCGCGACCAGCAAGGTTTGTGGCTACCGTTACTCGTCCGAATCGTCCTGCCTGCGCTATTATTTCTCCTTCCCGCTCATGATTTTTTGCATTGAGTACTTCGTACGGTACACCAGCTTGCTTTAGGTACTCGCTAACCACTTCATTATCTTCGATAGAAACAGTACCAATAAGCACTGGCTGTCCCCGCTCATGAAGCATTTTTACCTCACGTGTCAGCGCCTTGTACTTTCCGATATTGGTTTGGAAAATGTAGTCGTCCCTATCTATACGGGCAATATCTCTATTAGTTGGAACTACAACGACTTCTAATTTGTAGACTGTATAAAATTCCTCTTCAGAAGAAAGTCCTGTACCTGTCATGCCAGCGAGGTTTCCGTACATACGGAAGTAATTTTGGAAAGTAACACTTGCATAGGTTCGCGTCTCCTTTTGGATAGCAACTCCTTCTTTTGCTTCTACGGCTTGATGAAGTCCTTCGGACCACCGTCGCCCCGGCTGAAGTCTTCCTGTAAACTCGTCAACAATAACAATCTCCCCATCTTTGAGCACGTACTCTTTATCTTTTTTGAATAGCGCCTTTGCTTTAACAGCAGTTTCAAGAGCGTGAGCCATTTTGACTCCACCTTCGGTGTAAAGATTTTCAATGCCGAGCGCCTGTTCCGCCTTATTTATTCCCTCCTCAGTAATTTGAATAGCTCTTTGTTTCTCATCAACCGTGTAGTCTATGCCTGCAATAAATGTTCCTACTAGTTTTGCAAAACGCTCATAAAGCTGTTCAGTATCAGTTGTTGGTCCTGAGATAATTAGAGGTGTACGCGCCTCGTCAATGAGAATTGAATCAATCTCGTCGATAATTGCAAAGTGGTGGCCTCTTTGAGAGAGTTGATTTGACTCAAATGCCGTATTATCTCTAAGGTAGTCAAAGCCCAGCTCATTGTTAGTAGCGTAGGTAATGCTTGCGTTATATGCTTCCTGCTTCGTCGCCGGTCGTAGGAATTCGTAAAAAACACGGAAAGATCCAGTTTCATCGCGTGCCTCATCGCTTTCACTTTGCACGTGCTCAGCGTCGTATAGGTAAGATCCACTAGATGTTATAACTCCAACCGAAAGTCCTAAGTATAAAAATATTTGACCCATCCACACAGCATCACGTCTTGCTAGATAATCGTTAACCGTGACTAGATGAACTCCCTTACCATTAAGTGCCCAAAGCGTAGCGGGAAGTGTTGCGACTAACGTTTTTCCTTCTCCCGTTCGCATTTCCGCAATTTTTCCCTTTGAGAGAGCAACGCCTCCCAAGAGCTGTACATCGTAGTGACGTTCTCCAAGTGTTCTTCTCCCAGCTTCTCGTACGAGTGCAAAAACCTCTGCTACATCAACATCTTCAGTTGGACTTCCGTCTGTCTTATTTTTTACCGTTTGCAAACGTTCCTGGAGATCTTCTTTAGACAGTGCCTCTAATTCTTCGGCTTTACTATTTGCAATCCGTAGAACGCCAGCAGAAGCCTTCAGGAAGCTTGTAGACTGATTTTGAGAGAATATCCGCCCTAGAAAATTTACCATATTCGCTCATTATACCTTTTATCAGTAAGTCCGCCAAAAGTGGTATTCACTGGCTGTTCAATGAACATAGACTTTCCTGTATAGCTCTGGGTACGTATACATGTATTCAATTTGTCTTACTATATACTATAGAAGCATGAGCTCCCCTCCGTTTGGACTTACTTTCGTTGAATATAAAATACTTAAGAAACTCACGACACCAATAAAGATCCAAGACTATTTGGACTCTCTTCCCATAAACTTTGAAAAGAAAGGAGAAACGTACATGTCCCCTCGGAGGGTTCTTCGTGAGCAAAAAGCACACTGTTTTGAAGGAGCGCTCCTCGCAGCGCTCTGCCTTATGTTGCAAGGAGAAGATCCTCTTATTCTTGATTTAAAGACAAACGATGATGACGTTGATCACGTTATCGCACTTTACAAAAGAAACGGCTACTTTGGCGCGATTAGCAAAACCAATCACGCAAGTGTTCGTTTTAGAGATCCTGTTTATAAAAGTGTTCGTGAAATTGCACTTTCATACTTCCATGAGTATTTTCTGGACACTACTGGCGAGAAGACCTTACAGAGTTACTCAAGAGCCATACACCTAAAACAGTTTGGGTTTACTTGGATTACTACAGAAGAAGACCTGTACCCCATGGCAGAACGTATCGACGCACTTGCTCATAAAGAAATCGTTCCAAAAGTAAATGCTAAATATATTCGAAAGGCAGACAGCATGGAGCGCCGTGCTGGCAGGATAACAGAGTGGAAATTCCGTGATGGAGGAACGTAGTCTGGCATGTAAACGAAAAATCACCCGCAGGCGGGTGATTTTTCTTGCATCTAGTTAAACTATTTGCGCTTCTTTGCAGTCTTCTTAGTAGCCTTCTTTTTTGCTACTTTCTTCACTGTCTTTTTGACTGCCTTTTTTACTGTTTTTTTAACTGCTTTCTTTACAGACTTCTTTGCAGCTTTTTTCTTTGGTGCCATAAAATTATGTAGATGAATACCTATGAGTAATGCCGACCCACTCGCGCGCACAACTTTTCTAATAAATGTTTTTCGAAAAAAGTTCTGCGCGTGAATGTGCTCTCTATGTATTATTACGTGCAGAAAAAAAAAGTGTGAAGAAAAAAATAAAAGTGTGGATAACTTTCGAGACGAAAATATATTTATTCTAAGAATTATTTTCTGCGTAGCGTATATTAAATGTGTTTTTTAATTACAATGTAACCTTGTGAGTACAAAAAACATGCTTTATGGTATTGAGTTGTTTACTACCTGTGAAAAGAGATTTTTTACCGCTTTAAAGATTCCGTACTTCGCGGGAGATAGTAATTCCTGTGGCTTCACGTACTCGCCTCTCTACTTCTTTGGCGAGTACCTCTACATCCGTTGAGCGGGTTCCACTTCTCGTTATGAGAACTAGGGGTTGATCTTGATAAAGAGAAACAGGACCAATAGTAAAGCCCCGGAGTTCTAGTACATGGTCTAGTATCCAAGCAAGCGGTACTTTTATGCCATTTTCTTCGGGGAAACCTGGGAGCTCGCTGTGTGTCTTCTTTAATACTAAATATTCTTTTGGAGAGATTATCGGATTTTTAAAAAAAGATCCGGCAGTGCCCCATATTGAGAGATCTGGAAATTTCTTACTGCGTATATCTCTAACCGCATTCGCAATCTCGCTCGGTGTATCAAGACGTCCTCCGGATTCTCTATAACGCACAAGATCTGGGTAATCCGTTTTGGGCTGTCGTTTTTTAGAAAGTCTAAAATTAACACTAGTAATGATAAAATTACCTTTTTCTTTGAAAGTAGAATTTCTGTATGAAAATTTGCACTCTTCCCACGAAAGAGTCTGTGCTTTAAACGTTTCAATATCTAGAACATCAACGGTAGTAATACTCTCTGAAACATCACTCCCGTATGCCCCGATATTCTGTACGGGAGAAGCTCCAACAGTCCCGGGAATTCCTGCTAGGTTTTCTAGACCCCACAAGCCCTTCATACACGCCTCTCCTACAAGCACATCCCACCCCACACCAGCACCAACACGAACAAATACGTCAGAACCTTCTTCATTCCAATTAATTCCGGGTACTTTAATCAAGGCAACAACGGCCAAAATCGCTGTGTCTTTTGCTAAAATATTACTTCCTTGCCCTAGCGGTATAAGTGGAATATGTTCGCGGCGCGCTAGCGCTCCCGCTTTTTTAATGTCTTCAATTGAAAAGCATTCGACCACATAGCGCGCACAACCTCCAACTCGAAGGGTTGTAAGAGTAGAAAGTAATATGTTTTCTTTTATATACATTGCCGACTCTTTTAAGTAATTCTAACAAGATCTCTGCGCCATGATCTGTTACAGATTTGTTCAGTACGAAATACCTGTAGTTCCACTTATAAGGATAATTAAAACCCGTGGTTTAACTAGTCTTAGTACTAACTGCCGAGCTGAGTGAGAATAGCGGCTCCCTGAGCTGTAGACTCTGGATATCTATTCATGACTTCTCGAACCTTGGCTCTGGCGGCAACGATATCACCTGACTCAGCATAACCAGCAGCAACTTGAAATCCGCTGTTCGCGTCTCCTATATCAACCTCACGCAGACGAAGTAAAGCTAGGAGTGTTTTCCAGTCTTTTGTTTGGTAATACGCCAGAAGAAGTGCCTGGTGATTAACTGTTGTTGTCCCAAAGTGTTTTTTAAGAAACATTTCTCCCTCCACCTTTCTTCCTTGCAAAATATCAGTTGCAGCAAGAAATGAGGCGGCCTCATCATTTGCTGTGTCTAGTTGGTATGCTTCTTGAAAAAAGGCTTGTGCTACGGTGTACTCTTTTGCCTGGAGCGCCTCAAGTCCCTGTTCAATAATTATTCCTTGTTTGCGTGGAGAAACTTCTCGTGCAAGGGCGCTTTGCTTTTTAGCTTCTTCGTAAAAGCCGAGCACTCTGTATGCCATTGCAAACTGCATGTGGAGACGCGCATCTCCCGGGACCTCCAATACCTGCTTGTCCATCTCGTTTATCATAAACGTGGCAATGGCCTGCTTATCGCTTTGAGATATCGAAACGTCCTGAACACTGCCTACGGCAAATTGAATAAGTTGTTCTCTAATCTCTTGAGACGCGAAAGAGTCTTCTTGGAGCGCTTGTTTAAAGTGCTCTAGGCGAACAATTGGGGATTCGTTAGGAGTGAGACCTTGTATAAGACTCTTTCCAGCTGAGACATGTGGTGCATTTGAAACCCAGAGTATAACCGAAAGAATCACTATGGCAAGTGGGCCTACCACCGTCGCAAGTCTTGCTTCAGAAATCTCCGGAGCATTATTTATACTTTCAATTTCTTTGGGGTGGGCATTATGTGCAATAGCAAAAATTGCCGCAAGTGGAATATAGGTAAACAAATTATCGAAGACTGCAAGTCCCTGAATAGCGTACCCTACTACCGCACCCGTAAGTAGTACCCTTTCTGCGCGTGAACTATTTGCTCTATACAACGCCCACATGGAACTAAGAAGTAATCCTAAGAATAATAGAAGTGCAGGAATTCCTCCAGCGACTGTCCAGTCGAGGTAAATATTGTGCGCTCTGTCGAACCAAGGCTCCTGAGCATACATTTTTGGCTCGTAGTGCTTATAAAAAATGTAATTGAAACCTTCTTGACCCCAACCAGTAACAGGTCGTTCTTTGATCCCTTTCAGTGCCATATCAGCAAGAGTGAAACGTATCGTGAAGGAGTCGGGATTAAAGATCGTCGCAATACGATTCAGCGATTCGCTATTTTTTACAAAACTTGTGTCTTTTGCTACATAGAGAGATCCGACGATAAGTAAAAGTCCTGCGAGTACTACTGCTGCCCCTTGTTTCCCACGCTTCCCAGACTCAAACATCCACATAAGGGCGCCAAAGCCTACCGCACCTACCAGCGCGATAAACGTACCTCGGGTACCTGTCCCGAAGAGAATAATGAGTTGAAGCAATGCAAGAGCGAAAAGACTAATGCGTAGCCACTGCCAATCCCGACCCTTAGTCAAAAATGCTTGCCATATGGTAACGGCAAGCGCAAAGAGTAAATACCCCGCAAGGTACTCCGCGTTCCCAAGGCTTGCAGTGAGACGTGTACTCCCTTGGTGGATTGCAGCAATGCCTGCTATTTGCATAATTCCATAGATACAAATAAGTCCTGAGGCGCCGATAAACGTGAGCCACCATTTCCTCCACAATTTCTGAGCACTCAATACTGATCCTGAAACAATAAAGAAAAGGAATACGTGTACGAGTGTTACGAACCCTTCCATGCGCTCAAAGTTACTCCAAAAAGCTTTTTCGGGATTTATGGCGAATGTGTTAGCTACAGCCATCCAGATAACAAAGAGTCCAAAGAATACTAGTGGCCATGAGAATTTAGGTCTATATGTCTTATCGGAAAGCGCGAGTACTATCCATGACACAAATGCTATTTCAACCAAGATGCGAAAAGCAAAATTCTTACCCGTTATGAAGGGAAAGAATAGACTGTTATCAATATAGAGAACGAGAAATGGAATAGTAAACAGCGATACCAATGAACCCCATAAGGCAACTTTTTTCATATGACCCCAGTATATACTACTAAGACTCACTTCCACTATGTTCCCCTTAACCAAGCGTTTTCGAGACTTCTTGCGGTATACCGAGCGCTACACCAAGACTGATATGGTGTATTTGGCCCGAAGCGGTTTTTGGATAAATCTCAATGTTCTAATCGTAACCCTCTGCACGTTCTTCCTTTCAATCGCTTTTGCGAATCTTTTGCCGGCTTCTGTTTATGGTACATACCAGTACTTACTCTCCCTTGCCACTATTATAGGCGCTCTTACTCTTACCGGTATGAATTATGCGGTAACAACTGCCGTTGCACGTGGGAATGAAGGCGTCTTTGCCGAATCAGTGTCTCTTCAAATAAAATGGTCGGTAGTTCCAGTCTTAATAAGTTTTGCTGTCGCAGGTTACTACCTCTATTACGGCAATGTTGTACTTGGTGTTGGGCTGCTGGCTATCGGTATTTTGGTGCCGATTATAAATACAGCTAATACATATACCGCTTTTTTAAATGGAAAAAAAGATTTTGAGCGTGCATTCGTATACAGCAGTGTATTAAATATCGCCTACTATGGATCTATTCTCTTTGGTGTTCTGTATTTAAAAGATGCCTTGCTCCTACTTCTTATAAACCTTGGAATAAACGCTCTGTTGGCATTCTTTCTGTACGTGCGAACTCATATCCATTACTTACCAAATACAACGAAAGATCCGGAGACGTTAGTGTACGGAAAGCATTTAAGCTTTATGAATGCGATTACGATTGGTACACGCCAGATTGACACACTCCTTATTTTCCACTTTTTTGGACCAGTACAGCTAGCGATATACACATTTGCCTCAACCGTTCCTGAAAAAGTCGCAGGTCTTTTCAAGTTTCTATTTTTTGCTGCACTGCCTAAATTTTCTGTTCAGTCTACTGCCAGTATTAAATCTGGCTTACTTTCGAAGCTCTACAAAGTTACCGCTGCCAGCATCTTAGTTGCTCTTGCTTACATTTTCTCTGCACCTTACATTTTTCAGTTTCTTTTCCCCCAGTATATGGAGGCAGTGCTTTACACTCAAGTCTATGCTCTGGTGATCATTACGAGTGCAGGAAATCTTTCATTGTCTGCACTTATAGCAAAACGGCTTTCAAAGGAACTCTACATATATAATATTCTGAGCTCTTTTGTGCTTGTAATTCTCCTCAGCGTTCTCATCTGGCTCTACGGTCTTTGGGGAATTGTATTCGCGCGAATTATTTCAAGTGTCTTTGACACGGTACTTGGTATTCGTCTCATCCTCACAACAGACTCCAGCGAGTAATTACTTTTTTGCCTCAAAGTAATACCCCAGCGGCATATAACGCGCGGACATTCTATTATTAGGCTTTATATAACTCAACACTCTGTCAATCCCCCCACATAGAGGAATCAGCACGTCTGCAAGCCACGTAAATCGAACAAGGCTTAGCATTGCGTGGTACATGACGCTAAAGGCGCCTGTACCAAGTTCCTCAACGCGTACCGATGTAAAACCGGCCTCTTTTAAAAGTCTTTCGAGTGCAAATCGCGTATACCTAAAATAATCACTTGGGGACCCGTGCACATTAAACATAAAAGGTACTACTCCAGCGATCGTACCGTGTTGCCTCAGCACCCTAAAAGATTCTTCTACCGCAAACTTGTGCTCAAAAAGATGCTCTAAGATATTTACAAGTAGCACTCCATCAAATGATGCTTCATCAAAGGGCCATTTCTTTTCTGCGTCAAAAAGTATGTCAATTCCGTATCCTTCATCAATATTTCCCGTAATGATAGTGTGGTTTCCTTTGAGTAATTCATGGTAGCCAGACTTTTTTGAACCACCCACGTCTAGTATGGTGCCGTCTACTTTGAGCCTGCTTAGCGCTTTATACTGCTCTCTTCGTAAAAAAGATTTTGTTCTCATTTAATTCCTATTCTTCCCGTATAATCAATTCTATTCAAAAAAATTCTTATATTCTTCTCACTAAAATATTCATCTACGGCTTTCTGTACCCCTTTCCAATGTCCATAATCGTCAATTATAAGAACTCCGCCCGGAACGATACGGGGAAAGAGGTGCTCGAGTTCGTGCCTTGTTGATTCATACCAATCAGTATCGAGTCGCAAGAGCGCGATGGTCGCTGGTGCTGTTCTTGGAATAGTCTCCTCTACTTTCCCCTGAATAAAATGTATGCTTTTTTCCGGATATTGTGTTTTATACATATTACGCTTCACTTCGTCTAGAGACGCGTAATCCCATGTATTTATTTCACCCTTCTGCCGATCCTTCCAGCGACCCAAAGCGTTTACACCATTCCAACTAATATCATTACTTCCAGGAGCAGGCATACCACTAAAGGTGTCATAAAGGTATAGTGATCTTTTTGTATCACCTGCGCGCTCAAGTAATTTTGCGATAAGAACACTACAACCTCCTTTCCACACACCACATTCAACAATATCACCTTCGATAGAATTTTGAGTTAAATACGCGACTGCCTTATACAGCGCATATTGCCGTTCTTGAGAGGTCATCGTTATGGAAGAAACTTCCGTATGCAAGTCAATAAACTCTTGCGGAACGTCAATATCATACTTTTTTTTCAAAACGTACCCGTTTGCGTCCAATAGGGAATGTATTTTATTTTTTAGAAATTTCATGTATGTACAGTATTGAAGCGACTATGGGTTAGGGCGGTGAGCTTTAAACATAAAAGAATGAGCAAAGTGGCGGGGAAAAACTTTTGCTGGTAGCGTGAACTTTTTTGACAAAATATCTTCAATGTAAATATCGTCAAAATGTGCTTCTTCCAGTAGTCTTTTAAATTCCTTGCCTGAAAAATGGTTTATGTGCGTTGGGTCTTCAAGTGCAGTATTTTTCTTTGACGCGAACAGTAGACGCAAACGACTTTGGAGTGAAAAGGCATGAGGAATTGATCCAAGCAGGATCCCCCCGGGCTTAAGCGCCTCGTATATTTTTTTTAGAACTTTTTCGGGATAGTATACGTGTTCAATAATTTCACATGCGACAACAATGTCAAATGTTTCTTCGAGTGCCCAGATGTCATTTAGGTCTGAGTGTATTGTCTTTATTCCTAGAGACTCGCTTGCGCGAACGAGTGCGCTGGAATCAATGTCCATGCCCGTAACATCATTCCCTTGTGCATAGAATTTTGTGAGTGCTCCGTCTCTACATCCTATGTCGAGTACTTTTTTCCCCTGCCCCACATATTTTTTTAGAAAAGTACCGCGCACTTCTCCATTCACGAGAAATTGCTCTCCCCGCCGTTTTTTATGATGATCTTGGTATATGGTATCGAGCGGATGCATATTTTAGTGTATGTATTTTGACACTTTCTCCGCTAGAATGCTAATATCTTCCTTCTGCGTAATCTCTTTCAGGTGTGTCTGGTACAAGTTTTTTATTTCGACCGAACTTCGAAGAACTTCTTGGAGTTTGTCCGCAAGTTCTTCCGCATCTTTAAAAAAGTACTTCTCCCCTGCCAGAACTTTAAAATCATCACTTGTGGCAAGAACGATACATCCAGATGCAGCTGCCTCAAAAAGCATTTTATCAAACATTCCAGATGGAGAACAATTAACAAAAATCTCGTTTGCAGCAAAAATCAGTGGGCTTTCGTTTTTTGCTACTCCAGGGATAAAAGTAACCTCGTATGACAAATTATGTGCCAGAACTCTTTTTTGGAGTCTGGCGTAATATTGCTCATCCGATTTCTCCGGTGATCCTGCAAACGTTGCTGCAAACCTAATACCCTTTTGTTTTAACATACTCAGCGCGTCTATGAGCATTTCAGCGCGCTTTGATGGAGACATTCTCGCAAAAAAAAGAATCGAGTCAGGAATTTTTTTTATGGTAGTATCTGTTTGAAAATTTTTAGTATCTACTCCAACGGGCATAAAAATGGTTTTCTTGTATTTTGCAGTGTATGAATATTTTGATGTACAAAATACTTTTGCCAAGTATACGGTAGCAATATCTGTAAGCCACGAGCCAGCGTAGTGATTCCGCCACAGATACATTTTCTTGCCGAGTAGTTTCCAAACGGGCCCAGCTAATAGAATATATTCCTGATTCATGTGCACAAAAACTGCATCGTATCTTTTTCGAAGTTTCCATACATACATATAAAAATGCATAGTGTAGCGTATTTTATCCAAAGACTTTCTACCGAATCCTTCTCGTATATCTCCTTGTCTCTTTTCTTTCCCAAGCGAATGTACACGAACGTTTTCTGGAAGCTGGTGAATCCCCTCTAAAAGACAAATAACCTCTACTGACTCGTATTTTTTTGCAAATTCCTCAATCCATCGGACAAAAAAACCTAGTACTAAATTTTTTTCATCAACTACCTGTGTAACAATGAGCAGTTTCATACGATGATTGTTTTTTGAATATCGGCGATAATATCAGAGGGTTTATTTTTAATACTATGCAGATGCGCGAGAACTTTTGCTTTTGCATTTTTTGCAAGATCTTTTCTGGCAAACTGATCCTCAATAAGCCAAGCCGTGTGTGCAGCAAAGTTTATGGGGTCTCCTACTGGTGCCGCCAGTACGTCTTCATAGCCAACAAAGACTTCCCCAACAATACCTACATCCGACGTTATGATAGGACATCCCGCAAGGGCTGCTTCAATTAACGTTATTCCGTAGCCTTCATATGCGCTTGTTTGTATAAAGGAATGGGCGTTTTGCATTAGGCCACGAACATCATTTCTGTGCCCGAGAAAAATTACCCTATCTTCTATACCTAGCTTATTTGCCATATTTTCTAAGTTTTTTCTCTCACTACCGCTACCTGCAATAAGAAGAGCTAGACTTGGGTACTGAACGTGAATTCGTGCGACCGCTGCTAAAATATCCTGTATTCTCTTTTCCGGCTCAAGCCGACTAGCAACGAGGAGAGTAAATGTGCGTGAGTCTGGCGGAAGAGGAACTGGAAGGCACAAAACTTGCGAAACAAATATAGGTATAACTGAAGGTTCTACAATTGTGGTTCCATATTTTTTCATAAGCGACTCCTTTACTCGATGAGAAACTGTGCGTATTCCGCTTGCGCGCACGAGAGTATAGTCTGCAAGTCGAACACGTACTTTATTCAAACGAGGCATGCGAACTCTCGGCGAACGATAAATACTATCTTGAGTAAACCACGGGGAGAGAAAGTCGGTATGAACTTGTATATGAAGTTTTGAAGAAGTATTACGTACAGCAAGAAGACCTATGAGACCATGCTCGAAAGGATCTTGGCAGGAGACCACATCTATCTGAGTGTTTCTTAAAATTTTCTTTGCTTGTGATGTTAGCACAAAAACGCGCATGACGCGTGTTGCCTGTCTTGCGTATAGATGGAGTGATCCTTCGACGAAATTTTCTGTTACGTTTCCAGCAGAAAGCACATGAAGCGTTCCACCTATTTTTGAAACTGCTTCTGCGTATTCTCGCATGCGCAAGCGTGCTGAGCTCTCTTCAAGAAAAATGCTGGGGTCATTTGATATAAAAAGTACATTCATGTAATCGTATCTTCTATGCTGGACGCGAGCACCGCATACGTTCCTTCAAGCATGTTTTCTGGCACAAACCTCTCTGCTGATTTTTTTCCACGTACAGCCATACGTTTAAAAGCGCTCGGATCAGAAAAAAGTTGGTCGAGGGCTCTGGTTAGCGCTTTGGAGTCATTAACTGGAATGAGTGTTCCGGTAACGTTATGCTCAACGACTTCTGCGTTGCCTCCTGCTGACGTTGCAATTATAGGCGTCCCCAGAGACAACGCTTCTATGAGCAAGTGCGAAAGTCCTTCATAGGTTGAATTTAAAACAAAGACATCTGCTGAGGCTATTACCGCCTGTGTGTCGCTATGCGATAGTGCTCCAGCAAATGTCACGCGATCCTTGAGTCTTGATGTCGCATACTTCTCAAGTGACTTTTTGTCCGGTCCGTCCCCAACGACGACAAGGGTGGCTTGAGGGTTCCCCACGTGCACCAATGCATCGATAATACCTCCTATATTTTTCCATGGTACTAATCGCCCCACAGTAACAATGCGCAGAGTCTCTCTTTTTTTGAGTTCCTTCGGCACAGCTCCTATGTGAGTGACAGGTACACAATTGTATACGACAGAAACGTGTGCAAGTGATACTCCCCACGAGCGAATAATCCCGCCCAGATACCGACTTGGTACGATTATTCTCCTTGCTCGCTTTACAACAAAAGTCTGCACACATCGTAAAAAGTGCACGAACATGTGCGTATCTTTACTTTGAATAAATTCTTCAATTGATGCGCGAACTCCAAAGCGTTGGCGTGCTTGCTCCCACGCATAATCTCCCACAATTTTAACAACGAGAGGTATGCCCCGTATACGCGAAACGATATATGCAGGAAGTCCGGTTGATACAGGGTCAAGTGCCAAAATAACGTGTGCATCTTTTGTTGCTTTAAAAAGAAGCCAAATATACATGCCGTGTCTAATTACTTTTGGATACCTGCGTACATCACTGAACTTTACGATAGTAACCTCTGTCGCCTGTTGTTTAGCTAGTCCTATTTCAAGGGCTCTTGCGTAGGTAGCTGGGCCTCCGGGTTCTGGCGGGTAGAGTGGGGTTGCAATACAAAGACGCATACAGACTATTCTATCGCAGATCTTAGGTAGTCGGTACTAGGGAATGTATTGAAACTATGGGTGAATAGTAGTAGTTCTAATACATGCTAAAATCGCTACATGGAGCTGGTAATAATCTCCCCACTTTACCCGCCAGACACAGCGCCCTCCGCCCTCTATGTAAAAGAGTTGGCCACAAGAATAATAAAGGAGCGTCTTGCCGATGTTTCCATAGTTACCTACGGAAATCTCCCAGAAAAAATAGAGGGTGTAAAAATTTTTTGCACGAGCAAAAGAAAAAGTCTTTTTGTACGACTTTTTCTATACACACGTCTACTTTTCGCGATAACGAAAGATGCAGATTTTCTTTTCGTTGAAAACGGTCCTTCGGTAGAGCTTCCTATGAGTATCGTCGGTAGTCTGCGTAAACTACCTATCGTTTTTCATATTGGAGATACTGCAGCGCACAAGCGTGCAAAAGAAAGTGTAATTTTGAACTTTCTAGAAACTGCTCTGGTAAAAAGATCCATACTTGTCGTACATCACATGCCACTTTCCCGTCCTGAAGTTCTGCCCTACCAAGAACTACCACCTAGTGTCGGCGAAAACTATGAAAAATCTTGGACAGAACATCTGGCTATCATTAAACCCTTTCTTACCACATGATACAGAACCACGAACAACAGTGGCTAGACTACTGCAAAAAAGAACTACGCATACTTACACCTCTCCTTGATAAGGCAGGTTATATTCTTGACCAACAACAACCGCACCTTAGTGGCGAGAGGTACCTTATGCAAGCAGTAACTACGAAAAGCGGCAAGAAGCTTATTTTACTGGGTTGGAGAAAAGATGACAATATGAAAGTAGTAATTAAAGCAACAAGAGAACCTGCTGGAATGGAGGAGCTTCTCTATGAGCGTCGTGCGCGAAAACTGCTTCAAGAAATTAAGTTTGCTTACGAGACCTTTCTGTCACCCAAAGAATTACTTTTTAAACGTACGGGAGGATACCTTATCTCTATTCAACAATTTATTCCTCAAGAATCAACTTTTTTATCTAAAGATACTCCCGTACAATTTACTCTTGCTCTTAGAGCTTTTAAGGCACAGGAAAGTGCTCACGCCACTACTCATTCACATATTAAGCGTATTCGAAGCATATTTGGTACGCTTGACGCCTCTGGGTATCTAAGAAATTTTAAAAAATTTGAAGAAAAAGTACGCATAGATATGCCTGCTGATTCTGTCCTACATGCACTTTTAGAAGATGCGCTACATGAACTAGATTGCGAACAGGAATATATTGAACAGTACTCTGGTTTTCTCACACACACTGACTTTGTTCCTCACAACTTTAGAGTTTCGCATAATGATATTTATTTGCTCGATTATTCATCTCTTCGTTTCGGAAATAAGTATGAGGGCTGGGCGAGATTCCTTAACTTTATGACTCTGTATAATCCGGCACTTGAAGAAGCAATCGTAGACTATGTAAAAAATAACAGAACTCCTGAAGAATCTATGTCCCTTAGAAGTATGCGTCTTTATAGACTTGGCGAAATAATTTCTTACTACACAGGAACGCTTACTAAAAGTTCCGGTAATCTTTTACTCCTTAACCGCGCTCGTGTTGAATTTTGGACAGAAGTTCTTGTCAGTCAGTTAAAAAATACTACGATTTCTAGTACCGTCAGAGAAAAGTACATGGCTCTTCGAGACTCCCTTAGAAGCACAGACGAAGTAGTGCGGCAAAAAGAATTGCACTAAAAATTTTACTCGAGCTCCTTCATTTGTTTTAACAAGACTTCATACTCATCAATAAGTGGATGTCGCCATGTCTCTTGTAGCATACGAAGCATGCTCTCTTCAAACCATATTTTCTTTTCTTTTCCTGCGTTAAACTGATCCCACATCTTTGTTCCTTTTTCTTTGTGAGTGATGATAAGACATTCTGCATTGTGTATCTTATCGGCTGTTGCAACGGCTTTGGCTCCCTCACCCCCCTCTCGCACCGTTTTAATATATTTAATTTTTTTCTCTTCCCAACCGAGCGTGTCGTCATGAGTAACACTCGCTACAATATCGGCAACGGTATCTCCAAGCTCCTCTCTAAGCTCCTTGTTTGTAACTACGGTATCTTCAACCACATCATGTGTGAGCGCTGCTGAAAGTACCTCATCGCCAAAGCCGTGCTTAGCAAGAATGAGAGTTACGCCTAGAGGATGAGTAATATAAGGCACTTCTCCGTCTTTGCGTAATTGTCCTTCATGAGCCCTAACGGCAAGCCTTATTGCTTTTTCAAGTAAGTGAGTTTCCATATATATTTTATATTAAAACACCTTTTCAAAAACACTGCGCCTCATCTCTTTGGCGATCACATCCCAGTCGTACTTTTCTTCAACCATTTTACGCGCTGTGTCAATTACCACGTTTACTTTTTCAGGATTTCCCAA
>Ga0105049_10002365_pt1 | contig 22291 bp, 16 predicted proteins | sample MAT06_FD_78087 | JGI IMG/M metagenome (GOLD analysis project Ga0105049, IMG submission 78087) | Freshwater microbial communities from Lake Fryxell liftoff mats and glacier meltwater in Antarctica - MAT-06 | ecosystem: Environmental > Aquatic > Freshwater > Ice > Liftoff microbial mat | place...
GGCGAATAAGAACCATTTGTAAATTCAATTGAATAGTTTATTCCTAAATTGATTATGCCTTTTGGAAAAGAAGAAGTTGCAGTCTGCGTTCTGGATAAGTGGATATTTGTTTCGTTATCGGGTATAAATTCATATCCTAAGTAAGCATAAACTTTTGGTGTTTGGTAAGCTATACCTGCACCCAAAATTGACTTTACTTGTGTTCTTCTATAATTCTCGCCTAATAAATTACTTTGGTTTAATCGTATAGGGGCAAACTTATAGCTAAGGTATGGACGTATCGTATTTTCTTTAAGTGCCAAAGGGAAAATTCGCATTCCCGTAATAGCTCTAAACCTTATCGAGTTATCGATATCATCAGTTTTAATTTTTATAGATGAAGTAGCAACGGACACAAAAAAATCAGCATGTCCCCAAAAATGTGTTGCCCCAAAATTGATGGCAGGTGTAATAAAATTATTTCTATCCAACGCTTGAATTTGGTTCTGTCCATTCAAGAAAGCAGTTTTTTGAAGATTATGAAAATAATTGAAGTCTACTCCAAAATATGATTTAGCAAAAGAGTAGCGTCTTTTTAGATCAAAGTCCTGAGCCATTCCTTCAAAACCTAAGAAAGTTAAAATAATTGCAAGTATTTTTTCCATTTTCTTTGTCTTAATATTAAGGTAGCTATTCGAGTCACGCAAGGGAATTTCACCCCTGCGTTCTCACAGAACTGTACGTGAAAGTCTCCTATCACCGCGCATTACGCATTAGGGCCATTTTTGTAGAATGCGTGCGGGATTCTCAAATCTAAGCGATAGAAAACTGCATTCATCGGCAACATTAGGGTGCAATTATTCGATCGCTTGCTTTGGGCACATACATCTCTTCTTGTTCAGTCACGAATGTAGTATATCACTACGGATGAACCAATGCCCAGTGAGGAAAAAGTTGAAGGATTGTCTTGTACTAGGCGTTTTTTAAAACCATTGTAAACAAACAGGTGCTGTTAGCTACGCTTTATGGCAGACTACAAATTGGAGATTGAGCTTAATGATTAAAACCCAATCGGGTGCATTGAAATGTATAAAACTTCCAAACGCGCGATGCTTCGCCGAGTTTTTCACATTTCAACACACCAAAAACAACAACATGAATTAAACAAGAAAATAAAATATTGCATTTGAACTCTCTCGATGAGCTGCTTTACATAGGAGGTGCTGTTATCGGCAGTTCAATTAATCGGAACCATTTAGAGAATTTTCCACATCTCCATTTCTTTTACTTTATAGTCCATAGAATCAAGAGTAGGTTGAAGGTGACTGTCAAAAACAAATTCAATTTCGTTATATCGAACTGCATGATAAACTTCACCCAAAACCAAAATATTGAATTTAGTCGAAAGAGCCTTCCCGAAAATTTTCTCTACTTCTTTTCGAGTCGAACCAATTCCGATACCGTCAATGGTTTTTAATTTACTTGATTCATTAATTCTTATTGTCGTTAATGTGTCATCCCATTTTGGGTTAGTTAGATTTGAGTACAATAGTTCTAGTCCAACTTCAGAGTAAATAAATTTTTTAAATACTCCTTGTCCACGAGAACAGAATGAGACAAGTTCCTTTGTCGGTTTGCCTTTTCCTATAAAATTCTCAACATCCTTTCTGGTTGTTTTACCCATTTCTAAGGGTCCAATTCCCTTTCCTGGAATAATAAATAATTCTTCTTTTTGTCCAAACGAACAATAAATAACTAATAAAAATAATAACCAAAAATTTCTCATTATATTTTCAACTATTGAGTTTCTATAAATTGCCGCTAATCGAGTCAAGCAAGGTGATTTCACCCCTGCGTTCTCACGGAACCGTGCCCCGCATGGGCGGGATTTTCAACTTGAGACTCTCGCCTCACACGCGCGTCCCGAGCAATTCGGGAGCTCTTCCTGTTCAGTCACGAATGTAGTATAATACTACGGATGAACCAATGCCCAGTGAGGAAAAAGATTCGGGTTGGCCTTATACTTTTTCCTGAGCCGTTTCAAGCTAGCCATAACATAAAGTCCCTTTTCCCATTGTACCCATTTCATCAACCGCTTATTGAGGTTGTTCCAAATGAATCGCAAATGTCCTGTCTAGAATTTGCCCTAGTAGTTGATCAGGCCGCGCACTATTGGGCGCAGGTCCGAGGCCAACTTTTCTATGGTAATTCTCTTCTTGTGTATCTGCATCTTTTGGAATTTATCTAAAGTGCTCGTTTCGGATTTGGTGCTGATGAAGATGCTTGGCAACAGCATGCTTTTGCCTTTGGACTTGCACCATTGCGGAGGGATCATAAAGCCTAGAAAATCATATTTCTTAGCGTACTTATTCTCTGACTTTCCTCGTAATACCGTTTATGTATCTGTAATAGTTCAATTCCGTTTCACTCCATTGGCCTATAACAGCTACAATGACGGCATTTACAACTTGATGCTCATAAAATAGTTTGGGTTATTTAATGAGCAGAATTGGTGTAAATTGACAATCTTGGTCTTGGCTGGATAAAGCGTGAGTTTGCAGTCGGTGAGCCGCCCGCTGATTTGTTTTATTACAAATATGGCTTGCTTCTCCGTTTTGCAATGCACCACTATATCGTCTGCATAGCGCTCTAAGGGTTTTTCCGGATGGTGTTTATCCATCCATTTGTAAAAGCTGATGTGCATGAAGATACTAGCAAGCAACGGACCGATCACGCCGCCCCCGATGCTCGCGGCAGGCTTTGCGGAGTGCCGGTGAGCCTGCCGATGTGCTGGCCATTCTCTTTTACAATTCCTGATTTGAGCCACGTTCTGGTATATAATCCCGCATTACGCAATAGGGAAATTTTTGTAGAATGCGTGCGGGATTCTCAAATCTAAGCGATAGAAAACTGCATTCATCGGCAAAATTAGGGTGCAATTATTCGATCGCTTGATTCGGGATAAATTCTTCGGGCAAATACAGCCCATTTTTCCCGAATTTCTTCTAGGGTTCTACATTTTGCCAAGCAAGTAACGATACCTTAAGACGCCGTCAAATAATTGATCATTTCTTTTTCTTGAAGCAATAATTGGGATTTCTCAACAATCGCCTGTTTTTCAAACACTTAATTCAAATTCGGTGTTTTTTTCACTTTTTTGCTGATTCATAGGCTTCCATTTTACGGCCTTTCCGTCATCATTTTGACTTGCTTATCGAAAACTAAACCTTCGGTAGCTACTATCTAGTTTATCATTATATTAATTATTTAAATTACCTATGTCTAAATTCTACGTGAATGCGCGGTATCACATCATTTGTGGTGCTCGCCTTTTTGCAATTGCGGCGCTATTTTTAGCAGCTTCAATGGCAAATGCACAAGTCACCGTTAGCGGTGCCTTGGTTGGCAATGGACCTTACGTTTCCTTGAATGCTGCATTTACAGCAATCAATGGGGGTGTACAAACCGGAGCCGTTATTTCTGTTTCACTATCTGCAAACACAACAGAAGTTTCCTCAGCTCAGCTCAACGCGGGTGTATGGACATCTCTCACTGTTACTGCTACAACCCCTGTTCAGGTTTCTGGAACCATTACAGGTGCTATTATTCGATTGAACGGTGCCGACAATGTAACCATCGATGGTCGCATTGGTGGTGTGGGAAACAACATCACTGTAATCAACAACGCAAATGTTACTGCAACAGCCGCTATTTGGCTTAGTAGCACCGGTGTTAATGCAGGAGCCACCAACAATGTCATAAGGAATTTGAACTTATCGTGCGGTGCAGATCAAACAACTGGGACCCTCTCTACTTTTGGAATTATTACGAGTGGAGCTGCCGCAACAATATCAAGCGCCGGTGATGACAATGACAACAACCAGTTCATTTTTAACAACATCACAAAAAGTCGTTATGGAATCAAACTCAGAGGAGCAACTGGCAACCTCAACGTAAACAATGTCGTTTCAAATAACACCATTGGATCTGCTGCGTTGGACCTTAATCGAATAGGTAAAGTTGGAGTGTACATTCAATTTCAGGATGTGTGCTCTATTTCCTTAAATACCATTCGCAACATAGGTATTCAGGCACTCGCTGCGGAAACGGCAGGTGGTGCTGACCGTGTTGGTATAGGCCTTGGTAGTGAGTCTTGGTCAAGTTCACCTAGCAACAATACCAACACCAACATTACTTGTACGAGAAATACAATAAGCAATATCATTGAAGAAAAGACCTTTTCGGCAGTAGGTATTGCAGTAAGTACGACAAACGGTGTTAGCCCAACAAACAACATTGTGGCCAACAACTGTATCTCAAATGTACGTGCCAATGGAACCGCCGGTGACTGCGCTGCAGGTATCGGTATTTCAGGAGGAAATGGAGATTTTGTGGTCTTCAATTCTGTTTCAATATTAGGAGATTTAGATCCAGGTACAGCAAGTTCCACAAGCCAAACTGCTGCTTGCTTAAAGATTGCCGGAACTCCGTTAAATCTGAGTGTGCGCAACAATGCATTGTACCTCGATGCCACTTCAAACACGGGTACATTGAATCCTGTCTGTATTCAAGTGAGCTCTGCTACGTTGGCATTTGGAACAGGAGCGCTGAACAACAATGATTATTTCATTCCCGGCACAAACACACAAGCGAGAACTGGAGCTATTGGAACCTCTTCCTTGGCTACTACTTTTTTTGCTACCCTTGCTAATTGGCAAGCTGCACTAACACCAGCTCAGGATGCTGCTTCGGTTGCGGTAAATCCAAACTTCGTGGATCCTTTCACCAACTTACACAACAACGGTATTTTGTTCAACCTGGATGCTTTGGCCGTGCCGATTGTAGGCGTAACAGTAGATATCGACGGAGATTTGAGAAATGCAGTGACTCCGGATATTGGTTGTGATGAATTTGCCTCTCCTCCTTGTGCAGTGGCCGATGGTGGTGTAGCTTCAACGTTGACTCCAAATATTTGTATTGGAGGAAATGCCACTATTTCAGCAGCCGGAACTTCTGGTGGAACCGGTACCAGTTTTCAGTGGTTGGTTTCGTCTACATCAGGAAGCGGTTATGTGCCGGTTTCAGGTGGCAGCGGAGCGGCAACAGCAAGTTATAATACAGGTGCACTCAATACGCCCGGCGTTTTTTATTATGTGCTACAAACAACTTGTTCGAATGGTCCTCTTACCGATCTATCCAACGAAGTAACACTCACAGTGTTTAACAACGCAGCCCACGTAAGTGCATCGGATGCTGTAATTTGTAATGGCGAAACCGTTACACTTACTGAAGATGGAGGAACTGGTGCATCTTGGTTCTGGTCGACTTTCGCAGGCACACAATCCATTGTTGTGAGTCCGATTACTACTACTACTTATGCTGTAGCGGTAACCAGCCCTGGACCTTGTCTTAGCAATGCAAACATTACTATTATAGTAAATCAATTGCCAACGGGAGTTGTAGCCACAGCAAGTGCCGCCAATGTATGCGAAGGTCAAACTGTTGATCTTTTCGCTACTGGTACAAGTGTTGCACAGCAAATCGTTTTTTCTGAAAACTTCAATGGCAATTTGAGTGCCTGGACGAACATAAACAACTCGACTCTTGGAATTCCCGCGAATGCAGCATGGACACTAAGACCAAGTCCTCATACTTATGGCGTAAACACTTTTAACAGCAATGATTTCTCACAATTTGTATTGTCCAATAGCGACAGCCAAGGATCGGGAAGTAATACAAGTGTTCAGCTTATTTCTCCTGCTTTCAGCACACTCGGCTCTTCATCAGCTACGGTGAACTTCTTCCATTACTTTAGAAATCTAAATGCCACCGATTTTCCTTATGTAGAAGCTTCTACTGATGGATTAACTTGGACAATCCTCGGCACATTCGAAACTACGCAAGGTGCTTTCTCAGGATTTGTACCTGCATCTTTGTCTCTGAATGCTTTCGCAAATCAAGCTACCGTTTATCTCCGCATCAGATATGAGGCTTCTTGGGGATGGTACTGGGCTATAGACAATCTAACTGTAACCGTACCAGCCGACCTAACATGGTCATGGTCTTCTAATCCTAGTGGTTTCACTTCTACAGATCAGAATCCAAGTGGAGTGGTGGTGAACAATACAGCAGACTACACAGTGTTAGCTACTGATATCAATGGTTGTTCTATATCATCTTTGCCTGTAAACGTTATTGCTGATCCAGCAGGATGTACAGATGATCAAGCGACCAACTTCGATCCGCTCGCAATTTGCGACGATGGATCATGTGTTTTTGTTGCGGGCGAAAATCCGGATAACGCAGTTAGTGCTAGTGTAGCAGTATATCCAGCGTGTGCCGGAAATACACTCGACTTGTCGAGCTATGGTCCTTCAGGACTTGCACAAACTGCCGCTATTACTGGTGAAGATGTTTGGTTCACATTCGTTGCTCCAACATCAGCCGCTAGCATTCACGTAGTTGCCGGAGTTAATGACATCATCATTGAATTGCAAGATGCTTTCGGAAACTTAGTGGATAGCGAAAACATTGTTGCAGGTGCCGGAGATGAGGTTCTCAATATCTCTACGCTTACACCTGGTGACACTTACCTCATAGGCGTAAGAAATTACGACTCGAATGGTGGCATCGGAGTGTTCACACTGTGCACGAAATCTGTAACAGCTTCTACTTGCGATTATGGATATGGTCCCTATTCGTTGTGTGGTTCTTACAAAGCAGATTATGTTGCCGCCAATGCATACCGTTTCGACTTCACTTCAACAACCACTTTAAGTACTTATACCTTAACTAAAATAGGTTCAACCTTCCTTCAACTCAATACCGTTCCCGGTTTGACTTGGCAAGATATCTATGATGTTGAAATCACTGCGATCTTCAACATTCAGGATGGCTTAGGAAACATTGACGCAGTAGAGGTTGAAACACTATCACCTTGTCAGATTGAAGTAATTGCTCAGCCTCTTGCCGATCTACGTGCACAAGATCGTTGTGCTGCAGGTCCAAGGTTCCTAGGAGCAACTGTTGCTGCTACCCCTCACATCTGTGGAGTAGTTGATTATAAGTGGACATTCACCCGCACGGATATGGCTGAATTGCCGTTCGTTCATTACCGTGGTATTGCAAATCGTTTCCTTAAACTTAGCACTGTATTTGGATTAACAGCAGGTGCTACTTATGATGTTACGGTAACTCCTGTATTCTCATATGGCGAAGGCATCGCTGGTCCTGTACGGTGTATGAGTATTGTAGGTCCGATAATGATGGCACCACAGCCAGATATCAATGGTTTGGAGCGTACAGTAGACAACAAAAACATGACCATAGATCAACTTGAGCTTGGAGTATATCCAAACCCTAACGCTGGTGATATGATCAATGTAAACTTTGTGGGAACTGAGGAAACAGTTATCCTCGTTGACATCTTTGATGCAATGGGTAAAATGCTTTTCAGCGAACAATACACTGTAAGTGGATCACTCAACACGATTATCACATTTGATCAACCATTAGCAAACGGTGTTTATTTCGTAAACTTCAAGTTGAACGATACAATTAAAACCGAAAGATTGGTAGTTCAACACTAACGATCGATTGCATCAAACTTCTTCATCTTGAAGATGAAGCAAATTGATCAAGAATATTTCAAAGCCATCCGTAAATCGGGTGGCTTTGTTTTTTTTATCCCGCATTGCGCATTGGAAGCATCTTGAGGGTAATGCGCTGCGGGATTCTCGAATCTACACGATGGAACAAAGTAATAGTTCGACCTATGAATTCCGATATCTCAATCGCCTGATTCGGGTTTATCCATGCAGCCATATAGTATTCTCTCACTAAAGAAAATTCCCTTGGAAAGTTCACACTGCGTTTGAATATAACAAATACAAACTTTCTAAATGAATGGACAGCACATTTACAACTTAACCCAATAGTAATGGTGAGCGATGAATCCATGATTCATAAAGCCATCGAATTGCATGAGAAGGCAAACAAGCTTTGTTTTATTGCCAATTCTTGCAATTTCCCTATATACCATAGCCCTGTTTGCTTGATAAAAAATAATTTGTAAATTCACAATTGTGCATGAAAAAAAACTTTACATCATCGCGGGCTGCAACGGAGCTGGTAAAACAACTGCGTCCTTCACGATATTACCAGAAATTTTAGACTGCAAAGAGTTTGTCAATGCAGATGAGATAGCGAAAGGTATATCCCCTTTTCAACCCGAAAAAAATTCATTTGAAGCTGGTAGAATTATGTTAAAACGGATAGATGAATTGATATCCGAAAACGAAACTTTCGCTTTTGAAACAACATTATCTACAAAAAGCTATAAAAACAAAATTTCGGAAGAGTAAAAACCAGAGTCTCAGAAGGCGGGCACAACATCGATCCTGAAATTATTGAACGGAGATATATTCGAGGAATAGAAAATTTATCTTCCACTAGTAGATGGCACATTAATAATTGATAATTCACAAGGGATTCACGAACTCATAGCTTTCAAACAAACTGATAACCCCATACTTATTGTAAATTCAGAAAAGTTCAACCTCCTAAACAACTAATATGACAATCCAGGAAATACAAACTGAAGAAAAAAATAAAATTCTTAAGGGTCTAGAATTAGTTTATGAACGGCTCTTAGAATTTAAGAAATCAAAAAACAGCGAACTTGTAGTTTTACGCGACAACAAAATTGTAAGAATAAAGCCTGAATAAAAAATCACGCCTAAAATTACACCATAAAAAAAGCCGGATCATACGACCCGGCTTTTTTTTAATATATCCAATTATTACTTTTTCTTAGGAGGTGTTGCTGGTACTTTAGTAATTGTACCCTCTGATCCTGAAGCGTTTTTCACTGTTCCTTTTTCTGCAGGCTTAGTCTCCTTTTTTGCAGGTGTAGGAACTGCTTTAGGAGTACCTTCTGGTTTCACAGTAGCTGGTGTTTGAGGTGAAGTCTGAGGAGTATCCACCGGCTTAGGCTGCTTCTTAGGTGCGTATTTCACCTCATCCACAATGTTCTTTCCTCCCATCAACTTGTCAATTGTCCACATCACATAGCGAATGTCTACGCTAATTGTACGCTGAAGTTCCGGCTCATAAGCGATATCGCCACTCATGGCTTCCCAATTGCCATCGAATGCTATACCAATCAAATTTCCATCGCCATCAAGCACCGGACTTCCACTATTACCACCTGTAATATCTAGTCCTGCAATGAAACATACTACCAATTCTCCTTTTTCATTGGCATAGCGACCAAAATCCTTCTTGTCAATTAATTCTTCAAGATTGGCAGGAACCACAAATTCCGGATTGCTGTTGTCCTTCTTTTCCAAGATACCATCCGAAGTAGTGTAATACTCATATTGAACAGCATCCATTGGAACGTAATCTCCCACTTTACCATAAGTCAAACGCATAGTGCTGTTTGCATCCGGATACCACTTTTTGTCTTTCATCATCTCCATTTGACCGGCAACGAAAAGACGGGAACCTGTATCAAACTTCTCTTGAGCCGGATTAAAGAAAGACTCGCGGTACTTGGCAATGGCACTGTTTGCTACCATGATAGCCATGTCCTTATTAAACACTTTATCATTTGGCTTATCGATAAATGCAAAGAGCTTTTCTTTAGTCGCCATGAAAGATGTTGAATAAAGTTTGTCGGCGAAAGCACGCACATTTCCTTTGTACTTGTCTTGAACCAAGTGAGTCCAATCGGGTCTCTGCTCCCTTGCAATGTTGCGGATGTACAATTCTGTCAAAGCTATAAATACATCTTTTTCAGTTGCAGCATCATAGTCCTTGAAGTAAGCTTCTGCATCTTCTTTAAAACTCTGAAGAATTGCCTTTTTCTGATCTTCTGATTCGGCAGCTTGTGCAGCTTGATATGTGCGATTAAATCTCCATGCAAATAAAGTCATGTCAGGACCAGTTAGGCCTGCTTCTATAGCATATACGTTCGACTTTGCTGTTTTACTTGTCTCGTTGTAATACTGTTGAATTAAACTCAAAGCATCGCCATAAGTAGATTTACGAGAAGGATCTTTTGCTACCCAATCTGTAAATTGTTGCTCAACTTTTTGCTTTTTGCCGTAAACATTTAAACGACTTAATCCTTTGCTTTGACCAATAAAGTATTTCCAATAATTTGCTGTTGATGCATATTTTGCAGCATACTGAAGGCGCACTTTTGGATCTGCATCCATGTGCTCTTTTTGTGTCTTCAATTTCAAATCGCGGATTTCTACTGTCGATGGATTGGTAATATCCAATGCCTGTTTTACTCCCCAAGAAGAAAGAAAACGATCTGTGGAACCAGGATAACCCATGATCATTGCAAAATCATCTTCTTTGACACCGTTCAATGAAATAGGGAAGAAATGCTTTGGTGCATAAGGCTTGTTGAGGGCATTGTAATCTGCTGGCTTGTTATCAGCATCCGCATATATACGGAGCATAGAAAAATCGCCGGTATGACGAGGCCACATCCAATTGTCGGTATCGCCACCAAACTTACCTACGCTTTCAGGTGGATTTCCTACCAGACGCACATCGCGGAATGTTTCGTATACCAACATGTAGTATTCGTTTCCAAAGTAAAAATCTTTCACTTCTACTTCATAACCATTTGCAGCTTCGCGCTCATAGATTGCTTTCATTGCAAGTTCTACAGCAGCGGCTCTTTCAGCACTTGGCGTGGAGGCTGTTACATTGGCTAAAACTTCTTTGGAAACATCTTCGATTCTCACCAAAAATGAAATCTCAAATCCGGGGATGGGCAGTTCCTGTGAAAAGGACTTAGCGCAAAAACCATTGGTCAAGATGTCGTTCTCCACAGAACTAAACCCTTGAATGGCATCATAAGCACAGTGGTGATTTGTAAAGATGAGTCCTTTGTCGGAAACTACTTCACCAGTACACTGACCGCCATTGAGGCGAACTACTGCATCTTTCAGACAAGCCTGGTTGATACTATAGATTTCATCGGCTGTAAGGTTGAGACCCATGCTGGTCATTTCTGCCTGATTGATTCTCGAGAGAAGGTGTAAAAGCCACATTCCTTCATTAGCCGCCATCCATCCGCTTTGGAAAAATAGCAGAAGACTAAGTGCTACAATTTTAATTGTTTTTTTCATGATGAAAACTGGGAATAAGTTAAAAATTATGAGTTATAAGTGATGAGCGATGAATTGCAGGTTTAGTATTTAAAATCTGTTTTTTGTGTCCACTTGGCATCTTCAATGAGTTCGTCCAAAACCTGATAAACGCTTTCTAACGCTTTGGGTGCCTTGTAACGAGCGGCAACTGTTTTCAAAACACCCTCTTTCATAATGCCTGTGGTAGTTGTGGGCAAATCAGTCACATTTGGATTGTCATACTTTTCGTCGAGGCTAAAGTATTGAATGGACTCAGCAGTTTCCTTAATTTTTTGAAGAGAGGACTTATCGAACCGTGCATGGTAAAATCCGATCAAATCCACAAAATTCTTTCCTTCATATACGGCGTAACCACTCTCATAAATCGTTAAATTGAAATAAGGGCACATTCCGAAACAGGGAGTTCGCTGATATATCGCAAATGTGCTGTCTTGATGGGTTGCTTCTACTTCCGGTAAGGTTTCCGTATGCACCACGGACTCTGCAACTTGCCGGCTTGACTTACAACCCATAATTGAAGTTAAAAGCAATAATATCAATAGAATACGGCTGGATGTTATCATTTATTCGGTGCTTGGACAAATTTCTTACCCATTTGAGGACCGCGAAGATACCTAAAGCCATTTGGAAATAAAAACGCTGATTTTCAGCAATATAAATTCTCAGGATTCAAATCTTGATGAAATTATTCGGGGTAATTGGGCTCTCTTATGTTGAACTTTGCACATGAACTTGTGCCTGCAAACCTCTCTCCTATTCATTGTTTTGATCTTGTCAATCAAATCAGAAGCGCAGACTGCACCAAACAGATTTTGGATTCAGTTCGGCGATAAAGATCAAGTGAATTATTCGCTCAGCGAGCCCCAAGAATTTCTTTCGGCGAAGTGCATTGAACGGAGACAAACTCAGTCGATCGGATTCAATGCACTCGACCTGCCTATTGATGAAAATTACGTTCAACAGATTCTCAATGCCGGACCTTGTCAAGTTGTAAATCGCAGTAAATGGTTCAATGCAATTACTATTTTCACATTAGATACAACATTGATTAATGAAATTGAAAACCTTCCTTTTGTTATCGGCACTCGAGCTGTAGAGTCTTTCACTCAACCAAACAAACTGGAAAAAGCTGGAGGAACTGCTTATCGCGCTCAAGGAAATGAAACGGTGATCAACGAATATGGACCCTCATTTCGCCAAATTGAAATGTTGAATGGTCATTTATTACATGAAATATCTCTCTATGGTGAAGGAATGCACATTGCTATTCTCGATGCCGGTTGGAATGAATCAGATCATCTTCCTTGCTTCAACCATATCCGTTCGAATGGCCGAATCTTAGGTGTTCGCGACTTTGTTTTTGGCGATGATCAAGTATATAGCCTGAGCAACCACGGTACATACGTTTGGAGTATTATGGCCGGAATCATTCCAGATTCATTGATGGGCGCGGCACCTGCAGCTTCCTACTATTTGTTCAGAACTGAAGACCCGTCATCAGAGTATGTTGTGGAAGAGGACAATTGGGTTTCTGCAATGGAAGTGTGTGATAGCCTGGGTGTGGATATTATAAACTCCAGTTTAGGATATAGTCTTTTTGATGATTCGCTTCAAAATCATAGTTATGCAGATATGGATGGCAATACCACGCGCATTAGCATAGCGGGAGATATTGCAGCTTCAAAAGGAATACTGGTGGTAAACAGTGCGGGCAATTCAGGAGACAATCCTTGGCGTTACATCACTGCGCCCAGTGATGGCGATTCGGTTTTGTGCATTGGCGCTGTAGATGCCAATCGGATACATGCTTCATTTTCGTCCTTTGGTCCAAGTAGTGATGGAGATATTAAACCGAATGTTTCTGCCATGGGCAGAGACTGTGTTTTTGCGGCTCTCGACAGCACTATATCTAAAGGAAACGGAACTTCTTTTAGTTCACCTCTCATAGCTGGAATGGCAGCATGTCTTTGGCAAGCTTTTCCTGCAAAAAAGAACATGGAAATTTTTAGAGCTATCGAAGAAAGTGCACATCTCTACAACAACCCAAACGACTCTCTCGGTCAAGGAATACCGGATTTCTGGAGAGCCTATCACATATTATCCAATAACATAAATCCCTTTGAAAATTCCTCGATCTACGTATGGCCAACTGTGTTTGAAAATGAAATCAACATTGAAAGTCTTTCCATCGAACCTCAAAGCTTGGTCGCAGAATTATTCGATGCAAAGGGAAGTTTAATAAATAGATGGGAAGGCAGTTTGCCCGGAACAGGAGCAAATGTTGTACAAGTGCGCCTAATCCCTGATACATCTGCCGGAATTTACTTCCTTAAGGTAAAATCTTCCAATGAAGAAAGAACTTTCAAATTATTCAAAAGTCTATAGCAAATCGTTTGCTATTTAGCCAGCAGAAAGCGACCAAAGACACCAAGCGGCAGAACAGCTCCGGATGTAGCCTCTAGGAAAAGTTCACCTCGTTGAAGATTTTTGCCTGCGTGGTTCAGTAATAGATTGTCCATGATGAGTGCAGATAAACCGAGACTGTATGCATTGAGCACCAAGAAATGCCCGGATGGATCGAGCAACTTTACAGCGCTTTGAACCAATGGTAAAATATGTTCTTCGAGTTTCCACTTCTCACCCTTCGGACCATGACCAAATGCAGGAGGATCCATGATGATGCCATGATAAGTATTCCCTCTTCTTTCTTCTCGCTGCACAAATTTTAATGCGTCCTCAACCATCCAACGAATGTTCTCCAATTGACTGAGCTGCATATTTTCGTTGGCCCATGTAACCACTTGTTTAATACTGTCTACATGAGTAACCTCTGCTCCTGCAGCCCTCGCGGCTAAAGATGCACCACCTGTATATGCAAATAAATTAAGTACTCTTTTTTGAGGCTCTTTCAGCTTTTTGGTGGAATTATAAATGAAGTCCCAGTTTACACATTGCTCCGGAAAAATACCAACATGTTTGAATGCCGTTAATCCTAATCTGAAAACAATGTCATGCTCTTCATTCAGGTTATACTTCATGGTCCACTGGTCGGGCATTTTTTTTAGTTTGCTCCATTCACCACTATTGCTCGATCGTTGATCAAATCGAACGTGCGCCTGTTTTTTCCACTCATCTTCTGTCCATCGTTTTGACCAAACAGCCTGTGGTTCCGGTCGTATTGCAATGTATTGACCGAATCTCTCCAACTTTTCGAAACCTCCTACGTCCAACAATTCATAGTCAGGGAAATTTCCCGGGCTCAATAAGTGAAAATCGAGTGTAGAAGATGACTTCATTTTTGATAATAGATATCGCGTGGTACAAGCAGACGAAATACTACTTGAGTAAGAAAATATCCAATAGCAGATTTAAGGGCTAATCCGGGAGCAGTACTTTTGATGATATCCATGTATCCTTCGCTGTATCTCATAATCCAAAAAATTCCGGACGATAAGATAATTACATGCCCTAAAAACCAAATACCAATAGACTTTAGTTGATGCTGTGGTTTTACCATCTCAGCTATGTATCCGCAGATAATTGCTGCAAGGACAAAACCCCAGAAAAATCCTCCCGACGACTGATTGAAGACCCTGTCGATACCTGAAGTACCGCCCGCAAACACAGGAAGACCCGTTATACCCGCAACTATATAGAGCACAACACTGGTAGTGCCAATTTTCCAACCAAACCAAACGGCAGGGAGCAAGACGAGCAAACTTTGAAGCGTCACAGGAACGTTCAATTCTTTGGTGATCACAACCGATCCGCCCATGATTAAAAGTAAAGTCGACAAGGCAACTTTTATGACACCATCTATAATCGGGTTATGACTAAATCGTAAATACTTGTTGAGCAATTTTCTAGGGATTATTTTCTACTACAGGTTTCGGAAAAATGTTGTTGAATCTGTTTGTATCGGCCATTCCTTGTTCAGGATCTATTTCGACAGAAGCGATTTGATCAATCGTTTCGGCAATCCTCAATCCAAATGCGGGATATACCCAAGGCCAAGTGGAGGCCAATTTTTCGCCATTTAATTCTCTATTACCTCTCATCAAATCAAGCGGTACGTGGTACTTGGAAATAGAGCCATCTTTGAGTGTAATCCAAATATCCAAAGGCATGGGCATCTCACCTATTCTAAAAAGTACAATCTGCGTTTCATTTCCATCGGCATATACTGTATCAATGGCATAGTCGATCGTTTTTGTAGAGTTTACGAAATATTCGTTGTACCAATCTAGTTCTACAAAACTCTCTCTTTCCATGGCCCGAATAAGATCCTTATCAGTGGGATGTTTGAATTTCCATTGGTCAAAAAACTTGAGTAGCCCTTTGTCTAATGCTTCCCTACCAATCAAATATGAAATTTGTGCCAGGTACACTTCACCCTTATTATATGCAGCAGTGCCGTATGCATAGTTCGTGATAAAATGATCGGCGTGTGTATCAAGTGCTTCTTCCATGCTGTCCTTCACAATGCGCAGATACCCGAGATATGCTCCTCCGTGACCTTCTTTATTGAGTGCGAAAAGATGATCCATTGCTTCTTGAGATGCAAAATTTGCGAAACCTTCATCCATCCAATAGTACCTACTTTCATTGAAGCCAAGGACTCCATGATACCATGCATGTGCTCCTTCGTGCATTACTACACCCACTATACTTGGTGTCTTTCTATTGCCTGTAATGAGCGTTGCCATTGGATACTCCATGCCACCATCTCCTCCCTGAATAACGCTAAATTGAGGATAGGGATATTTACCAAAATGCTCACTCAAAAACTGAAATCCTTTTACAATGAGAGGCTGAGCATCCCGCCAATTTTGACCGAATTCAAGGGTATCTTGATATAGAAAATGCAGCATTGGACCATTTGGAACTTGAGCCTTGTCATGTCTCAAATCGGGGTCGGCAACCCAAACAAAATCGTGAACATTTTCAGCGCTCCATTTCCACGTGTTGTTGGTAATTTTGGTATCTGCCTTTTTCTTTGTTTTTCCTGAAATACGCTCGTAGCCATATCCAATTTCATCGCCATTGATTAGCACACCCGTTCCGCCCAAAACGTAGTTTGACGGAATAGTGATATTAACTTTGAAGTTTCCATATACACCATAAAACTCCCGGGCTATATAAGTATCTGTATGCCAACCCCACTCGTCGAATTCACAGAGCTTAGGATACCACTGACTCATACTGTAATCGATTCCTTCTTTATTGTCACGGCCGCTTCGGCGAATCTGCACGGGAACTTGTCCTTCAAAATTCATTTCGAGAACTGCTTTTCCACCCGGCTTTATAGGTTGGGCTAAAATGATCTCTAGTGTTGTTTCACTTTCCATCATTGATATTGCATTCTTGCCATTTTGTTTGAACGAAACGACATGCAAAAACCCTTGTTCATCTGGTTTGAGATTCATTATTCTACTCCCTACTCTCGGGTCAGGATCTTGAATGGTACGAGACCTGATGTCCATGCTGCTGCCCGGTCTAAAAGCGTTGAAATACAAATGAAAGTAGACCCTGTCCAATGTTTCCGGACTGTTGTTGTAATAAACAATTTTCTGCCTTCCTGTATAACGATGTGTTTCCGTATTCATACGCACATCAATTGTATAGTCGGCCCTTTGCTGCCAATATCCGTCAGAAGGTCCTTTGGCAAAAAGAATATTCGATGCGAATACAATTGTAATTAGAGTGACTAGTCGGATGAACTTCAGATTCATTGCTAAAATGCGGTTTTTAATGGTTTTTTAATGCGAATACATTATGCCAGAAGCAAGTTACTTTATGAAATTGCGTCTTCCTTTTTCCTGTTGAAACTTTTCGTGATTAAAAGCTTCAGAACCATTCTTGGGAATACTCAAACTCTTCCAACCATCGGCAGCTACCATTTTCGATAAAAAAACAATTTGCCCAATGTGATAGCTGTAATGAGCTAATTGTCGGTTTAAGGCTTCGAGCACGGTATGACCTTCATTTCGGATATATACAATTCTCGAGAGATCTTCGTCCTTCAAATTATCTAATATATCAAAAAGTACTTTCCATGCGTTCTCCCAATACTTCATGAGTTCTTCTGAAGTGGAAATGCGGAGTTCAAATTCGCCATCTCTATTTCTCCAACTCTTTTCTCCATCTTCATCATAGAAATTTGTGAATCTTGAAAGCATATTCCCTCCCACGTGCTGAACTATAAGAGCTATACTATTTGAGTCGTTGTTGAAAGCCCAAAACAATCTTTTCTCCTCTACCTGAACCATTGCCTTTTCGCCCAAGTCCTTGTAATAATGGCATAGGGTTCGTGAATTTTGAATATAATTTGATTCTACTGACATAAGAATATATTTTGCTTAGGTACTTTTTAGATTGGGTTCGAAGGTAGTTTCATCCAGTGAGAAACATCTCCAAAAAAATGATTGCTGTTTCCCTCACCTTGCCAAAAATGCGGACCGTGTTTCACATATTTGTCGGAGCCTTCTGGATAAAAATGATGTTGAAGACGGAGAACTATGCACTCTCTGATTTCGAACTCACCGGATTTACCGGGTAAAAAAACTTTATTTCCAGGCACAAATACCAGTACCCTCTCGTTGTGAGGAGGTATTACTTCATTCACAGATATCCACTGTCTACTTTCCTGCATTGCCAGCGGCCAGTTTCAAATGAGCTAGATGATGATTGCCATGCCACACATATAAAGCGAGCAATTGCTCAACAGTATTATGTGTTTTGTAGGCCGGATGAAAATACTGACGTTTCCACTGATCTTCATTCAAGCTTTTATAAATGCGGGCCATGATTGGATGAATACTCGAAACAATTTGTACGGCCGGCTCAATCGGATCGCTATAATCGGGGAGTAATGCCCACGCGTTTTCGTCATATGGTTTTACCTCCGCGTTTTCTTCAGTCAATGTGAGTTTAAGTCGGATGAACGAATTGATATGTGAATCTGCTAAGTGATGAAATACTTGGCGGGCAGTCCACGAATCTGGACGATAAGTATTCGACAAATTCGAATCACCGAAAAGCGGAACTAAGTCCTGCAATTTCGCAGGAAGGGCCTCCAATTCGCTGATCATAAAATCACGTTCGGAACTTGATAGTGAATCCGGTCTTACATAACGTCCAATCGGATATTTGAGTTGTTCTAAAGCTACTTCTGAAATATTCATTGTGAATTTTTATTTTCCTTTAAAAATCGGTGTGCGCTTTTCAATGAATGCCCTCACTCCTTCTTCATAGTCGTGTGTAGCACCCGCTTCTAATTGCCATTTTTCCTCCGCATCTAGTTGAGTTGTAAGATCGTTTATCATGGCTGCATTCAACGCTTTCTTCGTGAGCGCAAGTCCTCGAGTAGGCATCGCCGCCATGTGAGTGAGAAGTGCCAATGCTTCTGTAATAAAATCCGGATCGGCAATTACCTTGTAAATCATTCCCATCCGCTCTGCATCTTCGGCAGAAACTTTATCACCGAGCATCATTAAAGCAGAAGCCTTTTGAAAACCGATAAGGCGAGGTAGAGTAAATGTGCCACCGCTATCCGGAATCAATCCGATTTTAGAGAATGCCTGAATAAAAGATGACGATGATGAGGCTATTACCACATCGCAGGCCAAGGCAATATTTGCTCCGGCACCTGCGGCTACCCCATTTACGGCCGCGATTACAGGTTTCTCTATCGACCTAATTTTACGAATAATTGGATTATAGCCTTCGCTCAATATTCTTTGCAAACCTGGACCATTTGGATCTATCGCTTCCTGCAAATCTTGGCCAGCGCAGAAAGCTCGTCCTTCACCGGTAATCATCACAGCTCTAATTTGCGGATCGATGGCCGCTTCATCCAGAGCTTTGCCCAACTCCAATGCCATGGGACGGTTGAAGCTGTTGAATTTTTCTGGTCGGTTTAATTTCAAAACCAACCCTTGACCATGGTTTTCTTTCAGTATAAACTCCATTTTTTTCCTTTGAAGGCGCTAAAGTAGGCATGCAACGGCTTCTCGTGATATGCCATAAGCTGAGAATACGTTTTTGACTCGATGAGAAGTTATTTCATCAAGTGAAAATGTCCTGAACGATCCTCACTAGCTCCGCTTCCACATAGAGATTCATAACGAACAATGTAGTAGTAAACACCGTTCTGAGCCTCGCGATCACCCCAAGAGCGCTGACTGTCGGTGCTTTCGAAAACGATACTCCCCCAACGATTGTATATTTTCAGATCATATTCATAGAAAACCTGTGTCAGATCAAATGAGGGATCATCGCGCAGAAATGGCCTCCACTCTCGATTTTTTTCATCTGCTCCGGGCGTAATGACATTCGGAAATTCTATGGAGCTTAAATCTAGATTAAACAAATCATTTTCGACAACAAGTACATCACCTTCGGAGCTACAACCATTGTCTAAATCTGTAATAAGCACTTCATAAACTCCGGGTTCATCTACCGCCGGGCCAGAGCCGTTGGCGCCACTCACGATATTGGCTCCCTCCGATGCAGTCCACTGATAGGATAAATCCTCCGCACCTACCACTTGGATTTCTATGCTCACAATGGGATGAAGACAATCCAGCGTGTCTGCTGATAAAGAGGCAATTTGAGGAGTAGAAAAATCTTCGAATACTTCTACAGATTCGGTTGCCGGACAGCCACTTTCAGGATGCAGCGCCACAACTTGGTAGTTCGCACCCGCTGACACAGAAATAGTGGTGCTCCCTTGGCCGCTAATAATTTCACCACCATCGAGACTCGACCACGCGTAATCTAATGCCTGTGGATTTGTGGTAGCTGTAATATACACTTCATTGTTGTAGCAATTGATTTGGGCAGGTTCCTGAATAAAAAGTTCTGGTACTTCGTAATTAGCAAATACTTCAATACTCTCTCCACCATTACAAAATTCGCTCAGATAGGTTTGTACGAAATAGGTACCTGGTCCATCCACCAGTATAGATTGCAAGTCGGTAGAACTAATGATGCTGCCATCAAGAGTAGTCCAAGTATAGGAAACGCCATTAGAAGGACTAGTGGTGGCAGACACATTCACCGATTCATTGATACAATTGATCAGTTGCACATCTGAAATACTCACAACAAAATCAGAAAAATCTGAGGTAATTTCCACATAACCCGTGTCTGCACAAAAACCTTCGTAAGAAATGATGTACATATACTCACCCGGCTCATTTACAAGCGGAGAGCTCGATGCAGCTCCGTTGAGAATATTCCCATCATTCGTGATCCAATCCCAACTTAGAAATTGCTCTGGAAAATTTGCTGAACCTTGAATCTCCAAAGTAGGATTATTGCAATTCAGTTCGGCTGTTTCAGTAGTAGTAGCAATAAGGGGTTCCACAAATATGGTTACGTCCGCTGTTCCCTGAATTCCGCATGGGTCAGTATATTGAACGGTATAAGTGGTAGTTTCATCAATTTGAGCTATGGGTGAAGCACTGTTTGGATCATCCAATCCGGTTGAAGGTGACCACAAATAAGTGCCGCCTCCTGCGCCTGCACTCAATTGCACAGGAAATCCGGGACAAGTGTATACTTCATCCTGTGATGCCAAAATATTCTCTTCAAGGCAAACGATCTGATAATTTACAGCTCCTCCGGTAGCAGCCGTAAATCCCCAATAAACCAAGTTTTGTCCATTGAAGACTTCGGTAATCAGGTCTATGGTAGCACCTAAACGAAATTCGCATTCGTAGTAAACTCTCAATTGAAATAGAATTGGATCCCAAGTAATTCGAACAAGGTGTTCTTGTCCATCCTCCACATTCATGCCTAGTGGATCGAGTGATACCGGTCCTGCAATGTTTTGTGGTGCATTGTGATCTATCACTCCATCCATTTCAATGGCAACGTGGTCTTCAAATGGATCTCCATAATCTGTATTCTGCCATGTATCGAACTCGATTCCCAAGCTTGTTCCGAAATTGAGGTAACCCAATCCCCCTCCCGATTCGCCTATTGCATTGGTGCCAACCGTTTGCATCACAAAGCAAATTCCGTCAGCTCCATTGCCGTCTAAAGATCCATAATTCATATAAAACAAGAGATCGAATGGCTCCTCGAGATTTATCTGATCTCCATACCAAACTGTTCCATTCTCGTAATTGCCAAGCCCTGTAAGCTGGTAGCAATCACCGCCCAAAGCAATCGCATTCCCATTCAAAAAATATGTTTGAGCAGAAACGTGGCCAATGGAAAAAACAATAGCAAGACAAAGAATTTTCGGATACTTCATGGAGTAATGGTCTAGTGTAATAAAAACAAATTAACAAAACCTTTGATTAAAATGTGAAATTTTCGCTTATTGAAATCGGGAATTTAGGCTTTACAGCGATTATTGATAGCTTTTTGTCCAGAAATCTGCACATAATACCAACTCTGCTTATAAAATAGTCCATTCCGCATTGCGCATTGGAATTATCTTGAGGGTAATGTGCTGCGGGATCTTGCATGCATGAAGTCGTAAATACTGCTAGATTAGCTGTTATAGTCCAATGATGTGAAACGGTATTGGTCTATTACAGATACATAAACGGTATAATCCATATTTTACAGATGGAACTTGTTACATAGCTGAAAGTCCACAATGATAGGCGTTTTCTTGATTTTGATTTTCAAGGCTTCACTACAATTCCAACTGAAAAATATGGGTTTAACCTAGAATCCGCATTGGAAATCTATTGCAGCGCTAACCCCCTTTGACATCAGGCACTTTCTCGATTTTTATTCTTGATGTATATATAGACACCATCAAATAATCCCGCATTGCGCATTGGAAGTGTCTTGGGGTTAATGCGCTGCGGGATTCTCGAATCTACACGCTGGAGCAAAATAATAGTTCGACCTATGAATTCCGATATCTCCATCGCGTGATTCGGGATAATACCAATTCTGCACAATAAATAGTCCATGCTGCATTGAGATTTGGAAGTTTTTTTTTGAGCAATGCGCTGCAGCATCTTGTATGAAGTGCTTTATGCCGTCATAGTAGCTGTTATAGGCCAATGGAGTGAAACGGAATTGGACTATTACAGATACATAAACCCAAATCAAGCGATAGAAAAATTGCACCCTAATTTTGCCGATGAATGCAGCGATTCTATCGCTTA
>Ga0105049_10002366_pt1 | contig 22286 bp, 14 predicted proteins | sample MAT06_FD_78087 | JGI IMG/M metagenome (GOLD analysis project Ga0105049, IMG submission 78087) | Freshwater microbial communities from Lake Fryxell liftoff mats and glacier meltwater in Antarctica - MAT-06 | ecosystem: Environmental > Aquatic > Freshwater > Ice > Liftoff microbial mat | place...
CCAGAAAATGAGGTTGTAGGGGCAAGAAAACCTCGTCGACCGCGGTGAGAGCGTTTAACGTCAGAACGCCGAGCGACGGTGGGCAATCGAGAATGACGAAGTCGAAGTCGGATTCGTCCATATCCATTTTGTCTTTGAGGATTACCTCGCGGCCAACTTCGCCGGCAAGTTCCATCTCTGCGGCAGCCAAGTCAAGGCTGGCAGGCACGATAGCCAGATTTGGAAAAACCCAGCGCCGCACATGTTCTAGCAGTGCATCGCCACAGAGTACGTCGTAAATGCTGGCTTCGTTGTCTGCTAGTGTTAGACCGAAATGAAGTGAGGCGTGGGCTTGCGGATCCAGATCGAGAACGCAGACTTTTTTTCCACACTGGGCAAGTCCAGCGGCCAAGTTGACGGCGGTGGTCGTCTTGCCGACGCCACCTTTTTGATTAAGGACTGCAATTTTTCGCATGGTAGAATAACTTCTCGCGCGGTTTGAGTCATAACAATCGGTCGCTGGATGCAAACGGAACGGGAGTTTGTCTGGCAGCAGCGTTTATGCGTCACCTATTCGACCTTAGCAAACCGTATGTCTGGAAATCCAGGCCAAACGGAGCGGCCCGTTGACAATTTCGGTAATTCGAACATCCTTTTAAAAGCTTCCTTTAATCCTGCACTCAATTTGCGTGCGCCTACTCCGTTTCCCAGAAAGCTTCGTTTCGTGAGAAAGTTCTTTATTGCAGGCAATTGGAAAATGAACCTTTTGCGAGATTCTTCGGTGGCATTGGTTCATCAGCTGATGGATCAACTGCACGACAGTCAGGACGTCGATGTAGCTGTCTGTCCACCGAGTGTCTATCTTCACGATGTTGGAGCGGCGATACGAGGCAGCCGACTTCAACTGGGTGCACAAAACGTCTATCACGCTCCGGATGGAGCTTTCACAGGTGAAGTCAGTTGCACCATGCTGAAGGATCTTGGCTGCAGCTACGTCATTTTGGGGCACAGTGAACGTCGAGCCATCTTCGGTGAAACCGACCGTGATGTGAATGTGAAACTCCTGGCTGTTTTGAATGCGGGCTTGACTCCGATTGTTTGTGTGGGCGAAACGCTAGCTCAGCGAGAAGCCGGCCAAACCCAATCAGTTGTTCGAGATCAAACCACCCATTCGTTGGCTGGATTGACTGCGGAACAGATGGCTACAACCGTCATTGCCTACGAACCGGTTTGGGCGATTGGGACTGGCAAGACGGCGACTCCCTCTCAAGCAGAGGAGGTGCATGCCGATATTCGGCAGCTTCTGGGAACTCTCTTTGGACACGCAGTCGCTCAGAAAGTAGTCATTCAGTACGGTGGTAGCGTCAAGGCGGACAATGCAAATGAGCTGCTCAGCCAGCCGAATATCGATGGAGCGCTGGTGGGTGGTGCGTCGCTGAAGGCAGAATCGTTCCTACCTATCGTACAGGCAGCCATGAAGATCAAGAAATAGATTCGCCAAAGGGCGGGACGGAGTTTAGAATAGTCGAACTTCTAATCGTTCGTGCATACTCTGTTTTGACCGGGAAAGTCCTACGATGATGCGGCGTACCATTTTTGTATTGATGTCCTCAGGCATCGTCACTGGCATCTCTTTGGGGCAGTTGGCTACCGCAGTTCGCGCTGATTCCTTCGAGCTGCGGGCTGGTGGAACCATTTCCGGAACGCTCTTGAATGATCTGGCTAGCGAAGTGCTCAAGATCAAGACGAGTGACGGCGTGACGCTGGAGATCCCCAAAAGTAAGCTGAAGACTTCCGTGGTACTTCCAACGGAGCAGGCCAAGATTTACAGCGATGGCTTGTCCTCGCGTGAGGATAGCGTCGAGCTCCACAAAGCGCTGAGTCAACTCTGTTTACAACAGAGTCAAAGTCGACTGGCGTTTGCCCACCGTGAACGTGTCGTAGAGCTTGCGCCCACAGATCAACACTGGGGGGAGTTGTCTGGCTACTTCAAGGATGAGATAACAGGCGAGTGGGGAAGAGTAGATCGAATCAATCAGAGCAAGGGCATGATCCAAAAGGCAATGGGGAAGGGTTGGGACACGCCTCAATCGCAAGCGATCGCAGAAGTTGAGAAGAAACGTAAAATTGAAAAAACGAAGATGGCAGAAGCTATCGACCGAGCCCTCAAGAACTCGAATCAAGTGGGACCTCGAGGGCTGGAGGCAGCCCAATTTCTTCAGAACTTGAACGATCCCGTTGCCATCGACAAAATCGCTGATTTGCTGAAGAAGGACATAGCCAACGGCGGTACCGGCGAACACTGGATGGATATGTTAGCTAAGATGCCGCTGGGAAGCGCTACTAGTGTCTATATCGAATTGGCCACGAATAGCCTTAGCATACCTCTGGTCGATCAGTGCCTCGAGATCTTAAATAGCAACGAGTTCACCAGAGAAGCAGCCTTTGACAGCTTCATGCAATCGCTTGGTTCTAAGGAGGTCAAAGTCATTGAACGGGCCGCGAGCAATATTCAAGCCGTCGGTGATAAGCGAGCCATTCCCAAACTCATTATAAAGCTCGTGTCCTTATTAAAGCGAACGATCACCACACCTGGGGTGAATGCGGTGAGTAACGATGGTAGTGTGGCTCAAACACAAGGCCCCATTACGAGGACGTTCGAGGACTTGATCAAACATCAGGCGGTCCTTTCAGCGCTCATAAGTTTCTCGGGGGAAAATTTTCAATTCGACAAGAAGGCGTGGAGTTATTGGTACGCTCATACCTATGCAAAGGAAAACTTGGATCTGCGTCGCGATCCTTGATCCCATGGTTGCTTAATTCCGACTTAAAGGAGAGAATAGGGCCACGCGGAAACTCTCTACCAATCAAGGCAAGTGCAATCTAGGCAAGTGCAATCATGGCAAGTGCAATCATGGACAAACTAAACCGTCGCAATTGGATACAGTCTGCAGGTGCTACCGTGGGTTTTCTGGGGCTGACACAGCTCGAGAAAGCACTCCCATCCGCGTTTGCTAAAAATAGCAGTACCGACTCGCTGCCGATGCAACTCTACAACAGCCTCAATGAGTCCCAGCGGATTAAAGTCTGTTTGCCGATGAACCACCCGCGTCGTCAGTTCGTCAGCAATTGGTGGTACATTCATCCAGAGCATCGAGTTCCGAGCACATTCAATGCCGAGCAACAAGAACTGGTGAAGAAGATCTTCGACTCGCTGCATAGCGTTGACTATCAGGACGCAATCAGCAATCAGGTATTGATTGACCAGTATGGGGATGAAAAGAACGCTCCTGCCGTCGGATTTTTTGGGACACCGGACGATAAAGATTTTGAGTTCATCTTCACCGGTCATCATGTGACTCGACGTTGCAACGCACATACGGACAAGGGCCAAGGTTTTGGTGGGGCTCCCATCTTTTACGGACATTATCCACATCCGGTCGACCGTATGAATGATAACTTTCGGGAAGCCAAAGATCACCCCGGCAATCCTTACTGGTATCAGAGCAAGAATTTCAATCGTTTTGTGGAATCGCTCGATGGCAAGCAGCAGGAGAAAGGGCTAGTTACAGATGAGCCTCGCAGTGAAAACCCAGACGCCGTCGTGAAGAAGACATCCGAGAGTCGAGGCCTGAATTGCTCGGAGTTGAGCGCGGATCAAAAGAAACTATTTGTGGAGACGATGCGAGGCATGATGGCCATGTTCCGCCAGGAGGATGTCAATGCAACCATAGAAACCATGGAAAACAAAGAAATCGTGGATCGCCTCAGCGTCTCCTGGTACGCAGGCAAGTACGACATCGGTTCTGATAAGGTATGGGATACGTGGCAGATTGAGGGCCCGGAAATGGTATGGTACTTTCGAGGTGAACCTCACATCCACTGCTACTTTCACCTAAAGAGTTGACAACTCGATGGTTGGAAAGCAGTGAGCACGCCTGAGATTCGGAAGGTAGCTGGGTGCGTTGGATGCAGGTAGCGGCTTGGCGGGGGCCGTTTCGAGTAAGCGTCTCGGTATCGGGGCATGAGGTCTCGGCAAAAGACTTCGATCTTGAAGTCCAAACAGGCGTGGCGGACTGGGACTTTGCCTGGCAATCCTTCGATTCCGAGCTGCCGGCAGGAGATGTGCAGCTGACTCTCACCAAACATGAACAGAAAAACTGCGTCGGTTACGTAAGGCAGGTGGATTGCTTATTGCTCACGAACGATCTGGAACTCAAACCGGATCATATCTCGTTTGGGCCTCAGACATTCTTGCGAGTCACGCTTGGCAATGGCTTTGAGCGGCCGGTTTATTTGCATCTCTTCGCGGATCACTACCGCGATCCCTGGTACGGACATCATTCGATCGGCAACGCGGGGCTACGGAACGAAATGACTATACCCGCGGACGAAATGTTGAACAATGGCGAGCAATCACCGTGGAGTAATATCTCGCATCTCGTCTACCAAGATTCAGGTATTGCACTGAATGTATCGTTAAGGCACTCGTATCATGAAAAAGCGCCGCGGTTGCTGGCGAAGCTAGAGTTCGGGCGACCGCGAACGTCCAAGGTTGATGCTATCGAAGTCATAAAAACATTCGACATCGAAGCCAGGCCGAACGGTGCGGTCGTGATCGTGCCGCCCAATCTGAATTCGCCAGCGCATATTGTCAACCTGAAGCGCGATCGCGACTTCGCGAACGAGACTGGCCGTTTGGCCGATGCGTTTGTTTGGCCAAAGATCGGCAAACGGTCATCGCGCATTCCATTTTTGGTCAGCGCGAGTATCGGTGGCTACGAGCTGCCGGTCGAGGCCGCCGTCGAGGCTCGCGAACAAAGGACTCTCGAAAACTTTGGTTTTAATGAAGATTACAAGCGAACTTTGCAAGGCCTGTGGATGATGAAGAACAACTCGTATTGCAGTCCTGACGTGGATGGTATGCGCGATCGAGTCAAGGTTTCGAGCCAAGCGACTCGCATCGAGTCCGTGCATCGCGGTCTAATCACCTTTCGACAAACCACCGCTAGCGAAATCGAAACCTCTTTGCCGCTTGATGCAAATGACTGGGTGAAAATCTACTATAACTAATGATCCTCCTGTCCAGCCCACCGAAAGCACGCGTTCCATGTTGAAACTAATCCTCCCCACCTTACTAGGGCTGCTATCGGTCGTGAACCCAAGCCGGGGTTCCTACGACCCAGATTGGAGTACTATCCAGCCCACGCGAACTTTGCGCATCGTTGCAATACCCGGTGAGAGCGCCATATCCAATGGTGAACGCCTTTGGAAGATCATTTCGACCCTTGCCCCCGGCGAGCAACTAGAGATTGGTGCAGGGACTTTCAGTCTCGATCGTCTTTGGGATATGACAATCTCGGGCACGGCTCAAGCCCCGATCTGGATCGTTGCAGCAAAAGATGCCAACGTGGTGATCACCCGACCTGATGCCAAACAAAACATCCTCAATGTCGGGCAAAGTCAACCGGTGCAATACGTTGTTTTACGAGGTCTAGAATTTACGGGCGGAAGCCACGGTATTCGTCTTGGGAGATGCAGTAACGTTTGGATTGACAGGTGCCATCTCCATCACACGCATGACGTTTGTCTCAGTGCGAACTCGGCCGACACGCGCCGACTCTATCTCACACGAAACACAATTCACGACGGTGATGGCACCGCCGAAGGGATGTACTTGGGTGGCAACCACGCTGAAGTGATCATGAGTGAAAGCGTGATCGCACTAAACCATGTCTATAACTGTCGAGGCAGCCAAGGCGATGGGATCGAAGTCAAGCAAGGTTCATGGGGTAACCTGATCGCCGAAAACAGGGTTCATGATTGCAACTATCCCTGCATCACCGTCTACGGAACCGGAGGCAGGCCGCAGAATATCGTCGAACGCAACGTATGCTACCGCAGTCTCGACAGTGTCATGCAAGTACAGGGAGAAGCAATTGTGCGTAATAACTTATTGATCGGCGGTAAAAACGCTGCGTTTGCCAGCACAGACCACCAAAGCAAGACGACCAACCTGCAGGTCATCCATAACACGCTTGTCAATACAAGCCATGCGTTTCGCGGAGGTTCATGGAACGCACGCGATAGCATGGTGTTGGCAAACAATGTCATCTATTCGAGAGAACAGAATGCTATGCACTTCCCGAACGGTTTTGCTGGGGTCACGATAGCCGGAAACGTCGTTCTCGGCGATGGAGCAAAGCATGGTTCTGGCATGGGACGCGGACTCCAAGACTTTAAGAACGTCGCCTGGGATGCCAGCGAATTCGAAGCCACTCCGTCCGACGACGCACCCTTTGATCAAGGCGTCGAAGCCTATCGTTTGCTTATCGACCTAGCTGGTAAGTCTCGCAAAGCTAGTTCCGTTACCTGCGGCGCCGTTACTCGTTAAGAGCTTAGTGAAAGAAACAAGAGCTTAGTGAAAGAAACGCGAAACTGTATCTTTCCGCTTGAGACACAACGAATTACTTGATGCCATCTACCATGGCTGGGATGCTAGATTTGCTGTCAAATGTGAATCCAAGTCCGTTAGGGGCACTGCGTGGCGGATGCGGATTGACTTGCCAAATACTAACTCCATCCTGAACGGCATCTAGGCCAGCGGATGTTTGTCGCACAAAGGCATATTGCCATTCGCTTTGGCCATTTCGATCGATCGCCTCCAGTACTAAAAGGGCTTCAGGGTCTGTACCAAGCACGAACGCGAAGATGGCACCATCTAAGTAGTCATGGCCGTCTGCCGGATATCGATAGAGTTCACGCGGAAGTAAGCGAAGCTGTTCTCGATCCGAGAGGTCTCTTCGCCATCCAAGCATAGTAACCGAGATTTTAGATGCGAAGGACTTCATTTGCCTGATCCGTCCAGTTGGGCTCTTTTCCACAACGATTTTGTTGGCTACGGTAGTGAACTCGACTTGTTCATTCGGCTCCCAAATCAGCGAGTCCTTCTCAAACGCTTGGAAACGGATTCGAGAGATGGAATCGAATTCGTGTATCAATCGCCCTTGCCAAACGTAAGATCCCAAAACGGCGACCGGACGTCCGCGATCAACCCAAAGCGAGAGTAGACCGACGCTATGAGAATCTCTCACATCATTTGTCCATCGTAGAACGGGGAGGCTCCTCAACGGAAGTTGCTCATCTCCCTTGGGAACGATTCGCAAAGAAAGAATGGACTTGTCGATCAATGGATTGAGGCTCGCTTGCTCGGCCTCCTTCGCTTCTTGACAGACGCATATCCGAACGGACATACAAAGCATCACCGCCACAGCTGCAACATAAGCTCTCGATATCATTGAAATCCCCAGCTCATTCGGACACCTCTACAAGTAGTACGGCCCACGCGGCCGAGCGTAATTCTAGCTAATTGCCTTAAGCAATAGTAATAAAATCTCCTCTTCACGTTGCTTTTACTGGCCCAATATAGACAACCTGACTAATTCCTGTAAGAATACCCGACGTTGAGGCTTGGACCGGCTTGGTTGAGAGTCCATTGCTCAGACGTGGCACTCAGTGGCCATAAAACGTTTGCCAAGATGAGTCAAGAAACGCGAACCAGTTCTGCCGTACCTTTGATGCTGCGACTCGCCTTGGCAAAAACGCGACAAACCGGTCCGACTATGGTTCGAATCGAGCTTTCAAGTGGATTCTGTTTACCGAGTGAAATCCATTTGCTTACCATGGCTCTTGGTCCGCGACTCAGTCGGGGAGTACAAGCAGATAGCTGTACGCAGCTATCGCTTGGCACGCCTATCAGCAGAATACGGCAAGCTTGCAACCAAGAGAGCTAGGAAAAAGCAGCGCTGACACGTAGCGTGAGAATCCAATAACAACATAAGCTCGACAGATGTTTTTCCGTACACGTAGTGCTTCCCTGTCGTCTCCTGTATGATCAATCGTGCGGCTTGCCTAAATGACGGGTTTTATTGTTTTAGGTGATTTGCAGGCCGAAATCTACTGGAGTGGTATAGGCTTACTGGCTGTGACTAATGCTCTTTCACAGACTGGAAGCCTATACCGCTGATACTAGCGAGCATGCCTATCGCCTAAGGAACGAGAAATGACCCAAATCCAAACCAATTCGGATACGCCGACAGACAGCCAATCGGATGCGAACAAGCGGATGTATCACGGCTTTACGGGAGCAGTCTCCTACGCGTCGTTAGTTATCGCAATCGCAGCAAGTGCCTCCGCAGTCGGTGCAATAGTAATTTGGCAGTTAACTCGTCGTTGGGATTTGACACAACAATTCGCACTAAGACTCATGTGCTTAAGTGCGGCGTCGGGACTGTGTGTTGCAATTGCAGCCTGGCTGACAGGATGGCGTTCCCCTAGTCTATTCTACTTTCGCGTCCACCGAGCCGACTGGGTTGCGATGTTGGGACTCACGGTCGGATACGCCAGTGCGTACTTCTGGATCCAATATTCTGCACCGATATCCTCCCAGGGGCAGAGTTCCGTGATCAAAACGTTGGAGATTCAAGGCCCGACAATTAACGACCAAGACTTTGACCTAGCCGACATGCAAGGCAAAGTATTGCTGGTTGATTTTTGGGCAACGTGGTGCGGTCCGTGCATTGCCGAACTTCCGAATGTGCGCAAGGTCTACGATAAATACCACGAACACGGTCTCGATGTAGTCGGTATCAGTTTGGATGAAAACAAAGCCGCCCTGAAAGCGTTCCTGCAAGAACATGACGAACCGTGGCCGCAGATCTTCTATGAAGAGCAAGGGAAAACGGGTTTCAGCAATCCGTTAGCGGTCAAGCATGGAATCAATGCGATTCCCGCCATCTATCTGATCGACCGTCAAGGTAATTTGCTGGCAGGCAATCTGCGTGGCGAGAAAATGGAACTCGAGATTGCCAAAGCGCTAGACAGGCCTGCCCCGTTTGTCTCATTGCAATCGAGAATTCAAAAAGCGCTTTTCAGCTTGGCTATGGGCATCTTTGTCTCTGTCATGCAAGGAACCTGGTGGCTTGCGATAACCCTCTCCATCGTCGCCACAACCATTCTAGCGATCATTGTCAAACCCCACCGATCGCTGAGTACGACCACGACAAACTAGTGGTATTTCAAGTGCAGGAATTTGGGTTCAGGACAACAGGTGGAGCGTGATGGGTACGCACACTTCACGCTCCGCGCGCTGCTTCCGACCAATGGAACTCAATTGCTTCGCACTTCCTCAGTAACAGGTCCCAATAGAAACTTGCGTGCCTGATCGCCATCGAGAATCTTTCGTACGGATTTTCGGACCGGTGGCTCTCCCTCTTTCCGTGGCAGGAATGATTCTTGCAGCTCCGTCCCACGACCGTCGCCATTGTCATCCAATTGGGCGTGCTCCGTTGGCAAGTATTCTTGCGTAACGAAACCCTGATGGACCTCGATGGTCACGGCCAAGTACAAGTCCATCAACGTGAGCTTTCCATCTCCATCCAAGTCCGATAATTTGGAGTGCTCTCCGTTCGCGGTTAGAATAGAACCCAGCGCGTAAGGCATCTCGGTCGCCGTGATCTCCATATCCGGCTCAGTCGCCGTGATGATCGTTCGTCCAGGTCCTGTAAGTGGTTTAATCCAGTAGCCGCTCGCAGGCAATCCGATCCAGTGCACTTGGTCTTTGCCTGGCAAGCCACCGAACAATTTTGCGTATTCGAGTTGATCGACATCTGGCCCCTCGATATTGAACTGACAGGAACGACCCTCAAGATGCGAATGCCCTACTACAAAAAATACGTAATTCGAATCGCCATTCGTCAAACTTGTCAATTCAGTCGACAATTGCTGTAGAGAATTTCGATTGCAGAGTTTTGAATTCGGCACTTTGCTCACCATCTCCTTACTGCTGAGCAATACTCGCATGTGCTCTGGTTCTACACCGAACACTGGTCCGGCGGAGGAAGCAATTTGTTTTACGGTTTGAGTCAATCGCTCTTCGTGGACCTCGTCCCCGCCCAAAGAACAGAGTATGACCATCCAACGGTTCGCATCCGCCTGCCTGGCTGTCAAAACATCAGTTCGCTTTGCCTCGGGCTGCGAGACAGTTGCGTCGTCGGCAATTCCCAAACAGGCAGCAAACATCATCGCATAACCAACCGCCAATACACGAGCGCTTCGCCGTATTGAAACGCCCATCTTCGAAACGCAATTCATTTCAGCAACCCCGCGGGAGGAAGACGCTTTGCTGGCGAAAATGTGAAGTAAGGCTCCATCGCGTAGGGCATTTGTAGAGGACCGGTAGACGCTAGAATTGGAACCGGGGCCGCATTCCAAACCGGTTGCCCTTTGTAACTCATTTCAAGTCCTTCGAAATGGGAGCGAAAAGCAACGAGATGCCATTTGCGAGAGTTTCCAGTATTCCTCGCCTCGATCATGACCAGAATCTCAGGGTCCGTTCCAACGGACAAAGCAAAGAGGGCGCCGTCGATGATCCCCCTGTCAGCATCCTGATAGCGAACGAGAGGTTGTGGCTTTAGTTCGAGTGCTTTGGATCCTTTGTCAGGCGGAATGTGCAATCCGGAAACATCCCTGGCGATCGTTCGCATCTGGGTTAGTCTTCTGGGTAACGTCTCTGCTGGCTCTAAATCCTCTGCCACAATCGTGCCGATAAGCTCTGCTGGTTTTGGTTTCCAAACCTCTTGTCCCTCAAGTCTAGCTAATAGCGATTCGGAGATCAGCGAAGCAATTTCATGCCTTCGATACACTTGGCCGTTGTATTGATACGTAAAGATCGAGCCAACCACGGCCGGGCGAAGCCCGTCCATCCACACAAAGAAGGACCCTTGCTCGAGAAGTCGCTCTGGATTGTGCCAATTCAGCAACGGTTCCTCGCGAAGTTGCAGTTTCGCTTTTGTCCCAACCACTTCGATCTCGTAGCTTCCGGCTTCGGTTCGGAAGAATTTCTGAAGCTTCTCTGGAGTGTACGTCTCCTTATCGGCTGCCGAAGGTCGTTGTGAAGGGACCTGCAGCAAATTGCGAAGATCTTGAGAAAGAACTCTAGACTGCGTTCCGCACACCAAGAACCCACAGAATGCAAATGACGCAGCTAGGGCGAAAAGTCGAGACTTCATAGATCTGAGCCACTTTCGTCGAGTACCGTTGTGATTGTAATTGGAACGCTGTTTAGTATCGGGAAAGGAATGTCTTGGCAAAATGTAATTGCGGATACATCCGACTTAGCGATTGCCCCGAAAGCAAACTGGAATGGGAGGGGATACACATTGCCGTCCCAATCGACAGCCCGCCAAAAACCCTCGCTGTGATCGATAGTTGCCATAGGCACTGGCAATTCCATGGTCGAAACGACTGACCACTGCGATGGGCTCATCATCGCGAAGCTCGACGTAGCCGTTTCGTTCCTCCAATCGCCGAATACAATCGCGATTCGCTGCCCTCCGGAATCGCTTCGTATCGATTGGATGGGTCCTCGATGCGATGACCAACTATTCTGGATCGCTCCGGACTGAATCTCCCACTGCAAAACCAAACCGCTGGCATCTCCGGATAATAGTCCGATACTGGAATGATAACAAAGCGACGTAACGCACTCATCGTGGTGGCCAATCAGCGACACGCTCTGCTGGGACTCGACGTCCCACATCCGAATGTCCCCCTCGTTGTTTCCGACAATCAAACGAGATGCGTGATGCAGAGCAACAACCGCAGTGGGTGCGGGTTCTGCGAGTCGAACCACGGTTCCATTGGCGAAAACCACATCTATCGATACTCCGGGGTCGAATCGAAGCTGATACGACTGCCCCGCTGTTCTCGGCAATGTACGAGAGACGCTGTCTAGCTGTCGGTCATTCCACCAGCCACGGGGCACTTCAGGCAATGGGCCGGTCGTAGATCGTTGCATTCCGATTCGCACCTCATCCACCGACCGATGGTCTATGCTCTCGTGAGCAGGTGTATTCGCGAAGTCGTTCGAAGGATTCATCACGACTATCGCATCCACAGCGACTCCCCGGCTAGGAGCAGCTGACGCCAAAGGATGGATTAGTAAAGCAGCTAAACCAAAAACACCAACAAACATTCGGCTCTTATCGCTCATACGACCCGTCGCTTGATCGTTCATGATAGACCGCAATCGTTCCTCTAAGGTGATGGACGGTCGCATTCCGCTAGCTAGGCTAGGCATTCGCCCACCCCGTTGACTGATGTAGTCAACGACGTGCAATAGCGATTCCGCGTAAAGACGACGATCGTTCTCTAACGCCTGAACTGCATTGAGATCGCAACAAGTCTCCTCCATCCGTTCGATTTGATTTCTAGCGACGCGAACGAGAGGTAACCAAAAGAACAGACTACCGACAATCAGCTCAAGGCCTCGGACCCAATGGTCCCAGCGACGAAAATGCGAAAGCTCATGCGCTAACATAGCACGCTTTTGCGGAGTACTTAGTTCCTGCCATAACCCGTCCGGAATAACAATGGTCGCCCACCGACCGAAGCCGAACAACATGGGTGAAAGATTTGCAGACACCAATCGAATACGAGGACATTTTGCGACACACGACGCGTCTGCCATCTGCTGTCCAATCTCGGATGCTCTGGGTTCCTCTCGCCCTTCTTCCTCAAGCACACGCGCAAAGCGAATCGATCTCATCACGGAACGGATCATCAGCGTGATAGAGACGAGGAACCAAAGCAATATCAAAGTCACTAGCACCGCATCCAGCCAACCGAATGCTTGACCGCTATTACTCGGAAAAGCGTCTGTCTTGCCTATCGTTGAGTCTTCGTTCTTAAAATTGAAAACATCCGAGTTTGTAAAGACGAAATCTGGATATCGACGGTCTGCAGAGGAGTCGGCTCCAATCTTGACGGAATGAATGCTCCGTGAAACCGCTACTTCGCTCCGTTCAACCGCTACTTCGCTCCGTGAAACCGGCACGAAATTCATCCAAGCAGGGACGGGGATCGGTAGTTGTAGAATCGGAGGTGTTATCAACTTAATCAGCACCAGCAACCACAGCCCGTGCGCCATGGCTGGATGCCGCAATCGCCAGCCTACGATCGTCGCAACGGTGGCAAGCAACAACGCGACCACCACATTGCTGAGGATCGCATGTCCAAGCCAAACCAACCAAAGAGACGACGCCAGCCCCATTTTTACTTCTTTCCGTCGAGTTCATCGAGGAGCTTGCGCAATCGCTGACGCTCTCTCGAATTCAACTGTTTCGATTGAACCAAGTGAGTAAGCAATGTCCCCATAGCTCCTTCACATAGCTCGTCGGCAGTCGCTTGTAGCCGTTCGCCGATCAACTCGTCTCTCGCGATGGTCGCAAAAAACACTTGTGGCCATTGCTCTCGGTCGCGCCCAACGCACTGTTTGGCTTCCAATCTGCCCAACAGTTTTTGCACGGTCGCTATGTCGGACGCCGTCGATGCACCGTAGAGCTTTTGTGCAAGGTCCTTGATGGTCGATTTTTCGCATAGCCACAGCTCTTCCAAGATCGCAAGTTCAGCCGTCGTTACGTCACGTGTCGTCATTTTTTCCTAAGTTCTTCGAAAGTTCTGAGAGTTGAAAGGGATGAATGCATTTCCGTCTTTTTACTGTCGGCTGGCAGCCATTACTATGCGAAGCCGACTACGCGAAGCCGCTGAGTCTACGTACGATCCATTCGGATGATATTAGTATGCCTAACAAACACCAAAGCCACCACCGGCTCCAGGCCGGTTCTTGAGATTGTGTAGCCTGCAGCTCGATGGTTGGTCGCATTCGCAACAGTTCTGACAGGTCTGCCGGGGTCGACAGTATCTTTCCGCCGGACAAGTTGGCCACTCGATGCAGCAAATCGTGATTCGGAAGCGGATTTTGTTGTTCAAAGGGATCGCTCAGAATATGGACTTCCATCGACATGCTGTCTACTTGCGTGCCATGCCCAAACGACTGTTTATCATCGGACGACACCTCGCCTTCGTATGCAGTTAGCTCCATACGCAAGCCAGCTTGCCCACCATCGGAAACTTCGTTGAGATTCAGGACTAAGCCATAGGAATCACTGGACGCCAATTTTTGAAATGGAATCTCTTCGCCCCACGCGATTCTCGGGCTCGTTTCGTTACTGTCGCGACGAAGTCCTTCAGGCCACATGGCAGGCGTATAGAGCGAAACTTCGTCCATCGAAAGAGGTTCAAACATGCTCCACAATCGATAATTGGTCGATCGCCGGGCCGATTCGTCGTACGCGATGGCTTTAAACGTCATCGAGTCCCCTGGTCGATAGAATCGTTTGTCTGCTTCCACCGTGACTCGACGGCGACCAATCGAAGAACCCTCTGTGGCCCAATAGATCATGTTTCTCCACAGTTTCGAGGCAGAACGCTTACCCTGCTGCCCCCAATCGCTATGCAGTGCAGCGCCAGCCATACCTCCAAACGCCGGTGCGGCGAGCAGCACACGACCGCGCCCAAAGCGTTGCGCCACGACCATCGGCTCGTCCGTTTCGGCATCGGTGGCGAGAACGTCTGCCCCGGGCTTGGCCCTCATTCCTCGCGCAGTCACTCGCAATGCCGGAATGGTCTCCAAAAGCTTATCGTTGGCGTTAGCTTCATTGAGCAGCTTCCAGATGGGATGCAGTTTGTTCTTGATTTTGAACTTCAGCAATCCTTCGGCGTTGCTCGTTACCGAATCGCTCACGATGGGCAGCGCTTTGAATAGGGGTGTGTCTCGCCATTTGTCAAGCTGAATTGCGTCGGAGCCTGTGATGATCATTCCAGAACCTCGGCCTTCGATCCATTGTGCAATCAATTCTTGAAGTTCCGGTTCCAAAATGTCTGGCCCAACATTGCTGAATACAATGCAGTCATAAGAAAATAACTCGGAACGCGATTCGGGGAAGTTCGAAGATGATGTTATGGCGGTTTCGGCGAAACGGCGTGGCGGCTGACTTCCCCCCGGACTCTCAAAGGCATTGCACTCGATGTCTGCATCCTCTCGGAGCGCATTGGCGACCGTAAAACCTTCGTTGGTCACCGGACGAGCCACGCCGAACGCGTCTTGAACGATCTGTGTAAAGAAACCGCGGTTGGCCCCGTTCCCCTCGACGTAGAGCACTCGAACTCGCGTTCGATCGATGCTGATCTTGACATTGATATCGTTGTTGCGATGAGTGAGTTCCCCTTCGATCGGGTCCACAACAACTCGAAAGTTACGAGGTTGATCACCGATGTTGTACAATAGTGAAACCGACTGAGCATTGCCCGTTAGCACTATGGGAATGCTCGCCAGCGTGGTCGCGTTCTCATCCGGCGCATCGGCGTCCACTATGCGGACTGTGGTGTTCTTACCGGCCATCCCAAAGCTGCGAAGGAACACTTGGATTTCGTTCTCGGTGTACTTTCGCACGCTTGGCTGGGTCACCATGGACACGATTGCGACGTCGCCAGTTCCAGTGGAGTTGCCAACCGGGTAAACGTGGATTGGAATATTGCGATTTCCGAGCAAGGATGCTAGCTGTTCGACCGATTCCGAACCTCGCACTCGCCCATCGGACAGCAAAACCAGGCCTGCAGTATCGCGAGTGTCGATGCGACTCGATAGTTCACGCAACGCATCCGCCAAGCGAGTGTCGGTTGCGTCCGGCGCAGGGATGGCTGACTCTGAATAGACGTTATTTTTAACGCTGGCCGGATTCAACCTTACCTGTGTTAGCGATCCTCCTGCGTTGTCCATGGAAGCGGAGTCGGTTCTGCCCGCTGGCACCGTCTTTTTGGGTGCCTGAGTGTTTGACGGAATGTTTGATGGAGCCGCTGGAGATAGCGGGCCGAGCCTGTGACCGAATCGATAAGACTGACAATCCGAGCTTGCCTCTGCACCCGTTTTCTCGATCCCTTTTTCTACAAACTCCAAGGCATCTTGCCAGCGGGACGAATCCGTGCCAAGTTTCATACTAGACGAACCGTCAAACAGGAAAAGCATCTTCGGTCGCTTTAAAATATGCTGCGACTGCTCGACCCAAGTCGGACCCAACAGAATAGCCACAACGATCGCCAACGAGCTTGCACGCAACGTCCACAGAACCCAGTTCCTACCAATCAGCCCACGACCCCATACGAATCGAACGCACAAAGCAATCGCGATGGCCAAAGCCAAGATACAGACAAACCCCTCAGCTGAGTATGCTGGAATCCAGCGGATCCAAGTTTGCGTCATCGCAGAAGCTCGCTTTCCTCGATCGGGCTCGAGATCGATTCAAAATAACGATCCACCGCTTCGACATAGTTTTGCGGAACCGGAATGTTTCGATCGGCACTTATTTGTTCCATAATGATCGCTTGGATCTCGAGTCGAAGGGCTCTCACAACCCCGAGCAACGCGGCAGGCAAAGGCCCATGGCCTCGATAGTTTGCGATTCCGTTTCCACTTGATTTGGCCTTCTCCAACAATTCGACCAACTCTCCTAAGCCAGCCGATTGCAGTTGTTCCTGAAGCTCCCGCACTTCCACCTTTGCTTCCGAGCGGATCAAAGCGTTGGACTCGGTTTCTGCTGTAGACGCCCCCGTCTCGCCTTTCGACTCCGCCAGGGCTTCTTGAATTTCACGAGCCTTGGCTTCCAATTTCCGCAGCTTCTCCAAACGTGGTGAAGCGAGTTGTCGATACAGGTCGGACATAAATTCGGCTGCCGCAGCGTACTCCACCGATCGCGCCGTTGCATCCTCGTGACTTCGATCCGAATGATCGTTACTAGCTTCCTTGCGTTTCCCATTTGTATTCGCTGCTGCATCGGTTTCCTCCTCGGCTCCGTGACGCAGAGGTGCCTCTTTCGATTCAGCCAATGTCCGAGGGAACTCCGCATGCTCGAGCCATGACTCCAATTGCTCGGCGGCCTCGGAGGCCTCCTTGTTTCCAGCCGCCCGTAAGCTGGCCAAAACATCTTCGATCGTTTCGGCCTTGGCTGCGATTCGATTGGTTAGGCGACCGCGATCGCCATTGCTCCCCATGTTCTGAGTGCTCGGCGTTGAAGAAGTTTGTCCGTTAGGATTCTGAAGCGATTGAGCTAACTCTGTCTCCATTCTTGCTGCCTGTTGCGACAGGGCTGCTAATGACGATAGACTTTCGAGCGGCTCTTCTGGGTTCAACGCTCGAATATGAGCTGCGAGCTCGCGAGCTTGGTCACTTACAGCATCGGCTTGCGAAACAAACTCTTCTGTGTTTTGATCCTTGAGCATCTTGTCTGCACTGACAATCGACTTGACCAGCTCATCCATACGTTCCGGAATCTTCTTAGACGGCCAAGTTTGCTTGGTAACTTGCGCGGACAAATCTTGGACCGTTTGTGCAAGATCTGTCTGTTTGTCCAAGAGCTTTTCCAAAGCATCCTCGTCCTGCTTGTTTACCAGCGGGGCCTGTTTTGCGATCTGTTCCTGTTCGCTGGCTACCTGTTCCAACTGGATTGCAATATCCAGGGCTGTCGGAGGACGGGTGCGGCGCAATTTCATTTTGAGAGCTTGCATCGCTTGGGCTATCTGTTTTGCTTGTTTGGGATTCTTAATCAAGATCCGTTCCAGCTCATTTCTTGTTTCGACCAACCAACGCAAGGCATCTTGTTCCTGCAGAAGCGCCGTAGCGAAAGTCCCCGCTGCCAAGGAGTCGGCCGCTTGCAACATGGATGCTTCAGCTTGTCGAAGCGATTCCACATCGTCATTTCCGCGAGAAATGAAAAACTCTGCTAGGAAAGCCGTGTTCCCCGCCAACTCGCTCTGAGCCTCGACCATGCGGTCAATGTTTTTGATCTGATCAACCAATGCCTCCGTAGGTAGCTTGACCAGACGACGCGTTTGGTTGATCAATAAGCGTTGGCTTTTCATCAAATCCTCCAATGACGCGAACGACCTACCATTGGGATCTCCTGGCGTCATCTCCTCTTCGCGGAACTTTTGACGAAGAGGTCGAATATCGATAAACCGCACGTCCGTCGAAACGGTCCGCGGATTGGGTTCGCAATAGTCTGTTGCGACCGCATAGAATCCGATATAGTCGCGCTGAGTCATACCCAGCGTTTCCAATTCCAGGATCGACATTAAATCGATTCTCGACATATCCGATACTTGCTCTGGGTCGAGTTCAGTCAGGACACGTTCGTCGCCGTCTGCAAACTGCAAGATGATTTGAGCCGAAGCGACCGCAAAGTCATCTGAGACTGAGATCTGGAGTGGCACCTCCGCTAACGTGTGAACCTCCATACTTTCGTCACCGCGCTTCCAAGCAATGTGCGGAGGCGCGTCTTCGCGAATGCGGAGTCGTCCTTTGGCAACCTCTAGGGGTGTTCCATCCAAACCCGCACCCTGTGTTCGCCAGTTCAAGGTCCGCCGACTCGGTAGTTTCAACTCCCACACGCACGGGTCGTCGGTACCGTTCGCTTTCAATAACGATTCAGGCGATTCGCGGTCGTCTATCATGATCGCCAACTCCGATAGGGGTTGGGTCGTGACCCATCGAACCGTGACGTCCGAACCGGACAGGGCAGTTACTTCATTCTCGCTGAACACTCGGGTGGAAGCCTTGGTATAGGTAGGTGGAACCACAGTCGTCTTGAGTCCAGCAACTTGAACCAACGGTCGCACTTGGATTCGATAGGTTTCGCTATTTCCAATACTGGTTTCAAATCGATACTCCACGGATTGCTTGAGTTTCCCAAGTGCTAACGAGTATTTGGCAATTCTGGTTGCATCGATTGTTTCCACAGGATCCAACTCGTTCTCAATCCAACTTTCTGCGAGTTCGGTATTCGTATCGACGTTCTTACCGTGATTCGCAACGGCGTTTCCGTCCCCTTCGATTTTCCTCCATTTGGCCGCAACCTTGCGTCCAAGTCGCCCTTCAAGGTTCAATGTTAACGAAACATCGGTTCCCTCCAATACCTCCATATTTCCAGGCTCGACTGCAAACACCGTGTAAGGGATGTTCGCACCCAAACTACGCTGCAAAGCCGTACTCCATTGGTTTCCTACCCCTATTGATGCGAGAAGAAACCCGAACACTACTGTTGCCAGCGCGAACCACTGCCAGAGCTTTCGATAGGCGATCAGCTTGTCAGGCGAACTTGTTTCCCACCGCGCCAGGGTTTGGTTTCCAAGCACCCGCTGCATCGGTGCTGGCGCCGTGAATCTACCTTCGTGAATATCAAGCACCGTTCTTAGTCGTTGACCGAAATCCGCGAACCGGCCTTCAAGCCGCCGAATCAAATCCTTGAGTCTTCCCGAACGAGCGATCAACGTCGCAAAGACCAAAGTCCCGACCGAGGCAACGATCCCACCGATAAGTGCGAGTATTTGACGAACCCCTAGACTCAGCTCGCAGTTGTAGTCGATGGCCGCGACCAAGAACCAAAGTGAACCCAACATAAAACCAACGGCAAGCAATCCGGTGACCAAGTTGACCGTCAACCAACGAAAACGTAGGCTCGCCAAACGACCGACGATTTCGCGTGTGAACTCATTCTCTGGCGTCTGTATCGAACTCATTGTGTACCTCATTTCTCGGGCTTAACGTAGTGCCGGCCAAGTGTAAAATTGCACTCCTCGCCGTTTTGCTCTGCACAGAGTACCGAGCGACACTTTGGCCACCCCATTCTTAACAAAGCGACTTTCTAAGGCGGCGTCCTATTCGAAAGTCCAAACTCGAACACCAACACCACCAACATCAACGCAGCCAACCAAGGCCACAGCTCTTGTTTCTTAATCAACTTAATATCGTTGCCAGCAGTTGCAATCGACGACTCTGTCGGTTCCATCAAAGCAAACGCACTTCGCAGATCGGATTCCGTCATGCGAACGGTATCCGATTCAACTTCAGGCGTATTGACTACGTACAGCGAGTTGTCTTCGCGAACAAATCCGACCTCCGCAAAGACCGAATCTATTTGCTTGTTTGCGGACAATTCTGAATCTTTGTTTCCGATTGAAGCATTAAATTTCGCAGGTGTAAGTGTCTCGGCGTTCGAATCCCCTTTCGAACCTTGACTCGCCATTGATCGTGCATCTCCAACCGCTCGGAACCGAATTGGCCCTTCACCCGTCAAGCCCGCTAGATCGCTCACCATTTGATGGACGAGTGGTAGATAGAGCGGGCTACTCGTCCAGCTACTCCAAGCGTCACCAGCATCGGACAAGAACCATACGACTCGCCCTTTTTCATAGATTTGTTCTACTATTCCCGGTAAATCGCTATCGAACGAAGCCAATTGCTTAGCTCCGTTAGCTATTTGTATCGCGATCGCCTTTCGAAAGGAAAGACGTTGGAGATCGCCCGTCTGCGGATCGTCAAAGGGTTGCAGGATCGAATGCCCCAATGCATTGGGCGTCAATCGGAACGGAACAACCCCCGCATTTCGCAAACGATCAAAACGTCCGGGCGCGATCGGTGAACCGTTCCATTTGGTCGCGCCGATCGCACCCCCTTTTTGTCCGGTGAACGCGAGCACTTGCCCACCCTGGAAAACATACTGTTCCAAACTAACCAGCAACGGTCGGTCGATATCGGTTGCATCCGTTAGGATCACAGTCTTCCATTTTTCCGGGGAGGAGAGAGCCTGGAGGGCATCGGAATTGGAAACCATTTGCAGAGAGAAGCGTGGCTGATCCCTCTCAAGACCTTGCCGAAGCGCCTTGCTAAGAAAGAAACTACTTGACGTACCCGTCTCCTCTGGGTTTTGCTCCCCAAAGAGCAAGATGCGTGGAGCTTCCTCTACCGCGACCGCATGCATTCTGCGGTTGTCAACGCTCAAATCGTCTTCGACGTCCGCCTCGACCAAAATCTCCCATGGACCGAGACCCAGCCTCCCTATTTCAATCTGGGATTCAGTCGCTTGTTCAGGCAACGCATTGATCGTTGTCTTGACCCTCGCCGACTTGCTCCCTTGCTTGGCCGTAACGACCAGCGGAACGTCTTCACGATGCATAGGTCCGTAGTTGAACAATGTGGTGTGAACAAACACCGACTGTTCGGGTCGTACAGCACCTTGAACGCTCGGATTGTACGGAGTCCTATCGACCCCCACGCTCTTCCCGCTCGTGTCGGTGCGGACTGGTGATTGCGGCCTGCGAACCTCGAGCGGTCCGACCGCTAAATCAATGCGTGTAACGGCGAGATTGGAAGCAGCCTCGCGACCTACATCAATGATCTGAAAGGGAATATCGGGGGGGAAATGAATGTCCGTTGGATCTCCAAGCCCCTGTCTTTGCAAATCGGTGATCATGACTACATCGGACTTGGCGCGGTTATCTTCGGCCAGACGATCCCGCGCCCAGGCAATCGCACTTGCATAATTCGTGTTCCCGCTCGTCGATCCGTAGTCTGACGTAGACAACACCAAACGCCCTTCGCGTGGCTGAAACGGATAGACCTTCGAATCAAACCAAGCCCAATCAATTTTCGCATCTTCGCCCAACTCCTTTGCCGCTCCGATCGCCTTCTCCATGGCGACGTCGATCGCTTTTCCCTGCGTGCCCCGCATCGCCATACTCGCCGAACGGTCGATCAGAATCACCCGTCTTCGATCCCCATCTCGCCGAGTAGCCTCAAAAAAGAATGGCCTCGCGAACAACAATGCGAGAACTCCCAAAAGCAACATTCGCGTCGTCAAAAGAAGCCAACGTCGGATACGGCGTCGATGGACGTTCTCCGTAAGCACTTCCCTCAGAAAGCGTATCGTACCCAACTCTATTTTCTGAGTTTGCCAACGACTGAATAGATGCAACAGCAACGGTATTGCCAAGGCAGCCAGTGAGAACAAAAATGCAGTTTGCAGGAACCCCATAGTGCTTGCTTACGCTCCACCCATCGCAGTCCGTCGAACCAAATAGTCCACTAACGCTCTACCGGGAGGCGTATCCGTTGTCAACTCGATCCTGTCCACTCCATTGTCGTGACAAATGGTTTCCAACTGGCTGCACCACTGGTCCACCCGTTCCATATATGCGCGACGTATGCTCCCAATTTCAGTAGTTACTTCCCACGGTGTTTCTAAGTCGAGAAAGCGACATCGTCCGCTTTCGGGTAACCGTCTTTCCCAAGGGTCCAGAATATGAAAAACCACCACTTCGTGTCCACGATGTCGCAGCTGACCAATTCCTCGTTGAAAACCTTCGGTCGCATCCGCATCATGCTCGTCAACCAAATCGCTCATCAAGATGACTAAGCCTCGGTGCTTAGCCAACATCGCGCTTTGTTCCAGAGCCCTCTTCAACGAAGTCTTTTGGCCTCGAGCGGACTGCGATAGCATCTGAAGACAATCATCCCATTGCCCAGGTTTGGACGAAGGATCCAAATAGGCCTCTACTCCGTCACCTAACATTCCCAA
>Ga0105049_10002367_pt1 | contig 22286 bp, 12 predicted proteins | sample MAT06_FD_78087 | JGI IMG/M metagenome (GOLD analysis project Ga0105049, IMG submission 78087) | Freshwater microbial communities from Lake Fryxell liftoff mats and glacier meltwater in Antarctica - MAT-06 | ecosystem: Environmental > Aquatic > Freshwater > Ice > Liftoff microbial mat | place...
AAGACCTTCTTATAGCAAACATTGCTGATACGACCAGATCAACATTGGATATATTCAGGCGATCTTCAGGCGACACCTGCAATTTATCACCGACTTATGGTTCGTTGGAAAGCTATTCACCAGCATTATGTACGAACCTAAGGGCGAGGGCGCTAATCTCTACTGCTTCTTCTCACATCAATGGAATTAATTACACTTATAATTGGAATGGAAGCCCTTCAAATTCACCCACATATTCTCCCAGCTCATCAGGATACGTTGTAGGGACAGTGTCGGGTGCCAATACATGCTATAGTTTCACCGATAGTGTTTTAATTAATCTTTTTCCCGTTATTCCGATCCCTCAGATCGCCGTTGACGGTGGCAATTTTGTGAGTGTTTTTCCAGCGATAAGCTGCAACAGGATTTTATACGTAAATTCCGATTCAACTACTACCGTAACAGGTGAAATTCCCTCTTCGGAATTTAATTATTCATGGTATCTACCAGGTAATCTGACTCAGACGTCGAACGTTCTTGAAATTTCGGAAACGAGTCCGACTGGTAATTATTCGTATGTGATTACAGATCCTTTGAGTGGGTGCTCCAGATCTGTTTGTTTCACCTTAGAAATTCCTGATACAACTGGCACAGGAGTAGGCGGAGGCACAGATACCAACGTTTTCCGATTCAGGCAAGGTTCGAGATTACTTCAGGAAGGAGATACGTTATTCGGTTGTGTAAATGATACATTGGGGCTAACACTTGTAAATGCAAGTGACACTGCCAATATTTCCGACGTTTATATTGCCATTCCAGGATTTTGGTCAGATTGGAATGAAAATACCGATCTTATCGACGAGAATACGAGCACGCTTAACACGCACACGAAAACAATTCGCCTACTTTCAGACACGTTAGATGGAGGGTTGCAAAGGATCGGGATAGCCATCGGCTTTGGAAGTGGCCAGAATCAAATATTCAGCTTCAGTCAATGGTATCATATACGCATTTATCCTCAACCCGTATTTTCATTTTCAGTGACTGGAGATTTGCAAAGTATCTGTCCCGACGATACAGCTAGGTTCACATTGGATACTGAACACGATTACGTTTTTGATTTAAATACATCCATAAATACGATAACCAACGAGGATCCATTGTCATTCTACACAGTTTTTCCCCAAGACTATTTTGTCACCTTCTACGATACAACCGATATGGGTTGTCATGCGACCGAGACTACAAATTTCAGCATGTCATTTTTCCAGGCTCCGGAAATAGTTGTAAATCCAGGCGAGGGAATTGTTTGCAATGATGAAGCTGTTACCCTAACAGTTCCAGGAGCAACAGAAATACTTTGGGTTGGGCCTGCGGGAGATACTCTTTCGACTGCTTTAACATACAGCACGAACATTGCGGGGCAATATTTCGCGAAAATTGTAGATGAAAATGGATGCGAATTAATTACGAATACCACCAATATCCGAAATCGCAGCTCATTCGGGTATGAGTTAAGTCCAGTACAAATTTGCCCGGGAGAAACAGCCGAAATAACTTTATTTGCGCTGGAAGGAGATAATATTAGCTGGTTGCCACCTTTTTCAGGTAGTAGTCTTACCCAAACAACAAGCATTCCTGGAACATACAGATTTACAGCACCTTTATGTGGTATAATAGATACATTCGATGTAATTGTTCCGGGGCCACCTTTTTATGCAGAAATTGATAGCGGTGCTACATCAATTTGTCCAGGTGATACGATCATTCTCAGCTCCGCGAACACGGTCGGAGTAAATCTGACATGGTTCAGCAATTTCTCAAACGATTCAGAAATGGAAGTAACCGTAGGCGGAGAATATATCCTGGAATCAACAGATGAAAACGCCTGCGCTACATACGATACAGTAACAATTATTGAATTGATTGCTCCTGAACCCCCTGTGTTACCGGATTCTGCTTTTTACTGCGGGCCCAATTCTGTTTTTTTGACGAGTGTGTCCAATGATTCATTGGTTTGGCTGCTTGGCAATGAGCAAGTAGCTTTCGGTACTAGTTTTATTTATTTCCCGGAATATTTTGATTCTACACTTTACATTGCAAATCATAGCAACGTAACTGGATGCATTAGTGAATTAGTCGAATATCCAATTGAAGCAAGACAGTATCTCAATACACCGCTTGAAGATGCTATTTTTACTGTTTGCCAGGGAGAGCCGTTCCAAATTCAGGTAAATCCAGAGGATTATAATGCTAGTATATACAAGCTGATTATTTCGACAGCTACAGGTCAAACGGTTACGTCGAATTCTAATTATTCAATTCAACATACAGTACCGAACAATTCGGGAGTGTATATGATGATTTTCGAAGGCGATTCAGCTGTTTACTGCAGAGCCGATACTGTAATGTACACCTTAAATGTACTGCCTGTTCCACAACTCACCATTTTATCAACCAATGAATTTTTATGTTCAGATGAAATTGTGACCTTCTGGGTAAATGCAGACACAAATATTGTTGACGGATTCTGGACACATTCAAACCAGCAATATTTTCAAGATACAATTTCAATTGCTAACGGCTCCCTTTCAGGGCCAGAGCTTACACTAAACTATTCAGCAGCACTTCAGAACGGATGCAGCATTAACTTAACAGATACGATTCAACGTGGCATCAGGCCGCCAGATCCATATTACAACGACTCGCTTGTTGCCTGTAGTGGTGATATTGTGCCACTCATCTTGCCTGATAATCAAACTGCTCTTTGGTTTATCGGAACAACACAAGTAACTCCATCTCCGATAAATACTTATCAGTTTTTTTCCTATGCATATCACCCTGCAATAACTATCCTTAATTCTGATATTAATGGTGTTTGCCCAACTTCAAGAGTGCATATTCCAATATTGGTAAAACCAAGGGTTAACATACCTAATATCAATAATGTTCCCGCGTGTCCGGGTGTACCTCACACATTTAATTTCAATCCGAATCCCTATAATGTGGGTAATTTTTATTGGAAAGACATGATCGCCGATACTATTCTTGCGAACAATCAAAATCAACTGACCGTGCCACCAATTCCTGCAACAATTGGATTATTTGCTTTTCCAAATCAAATTAGCTGCGGGGCAGACAGCACAATCTTTAATATCACGGTTCAAACCTTGCCAACACTTACTGTTACTTCATTTGAAAACGACACCGTTTGTTTAAATAATGGTTTTCCTTTTACGGCTGTAACTTCTGGTTTAGTTACCTCGTCATTGATTTACTTAAATGGAAACAGCTCGTCCTCCAGCTCATGTTTTAATTGTACATCAAATGCATTTTTAATTGCTAATTCGTTAGTCAATGGGCTTCAAATCGGACAAAACACAATTCGAACAAGGATATTTACAACCGGATCATGTATTATTGAGCAAATTGATACTTTCGAGGTTATATCGCCACCCACTCCGAATTTTTCAGTTGATGATATCATGGTTTGTGTAGGCGATACTGTACAAATTCAGCCTCCAACAACGGCACTCTTGGATTGGGTAGAATCGAATTCTTTTAGCTATTTAACTAATTCCTATTTCAATCTGCCTGTTCCATTCGAAGTCTATGGATCTGCTGTTAATTCAATTAGTTATGTTGTTGAATCAAGTAATCCGAGTATTTATATTAATTCTGTTGATCCGGTAAGCCTATGTAGAAGCGATTTCTATCAAATTCCAATTTATGTAAAACCAACGATGGATCTGCCAGTGTTTACCGACCATGCTATTTGCGAAAATGATTCATTGTTCTTTGATTTTTCACCTGTGAGTGAATTAATTGGGAACTATAGCTGGACTTTACCAAACGGTAATTCTTCCCAGGATACCACCTTTTTAATATACGGTATTGACTCTTTGGCAATGGGGCAGTACGATTTAATTGCGTATGCAAATGAATTGAGCTGTGGTATTGATTCTGCACAATTCACGCTTGTAAGCAATGAAATACCAATAGTTGAATTTGTAGTTGATTCTTTTCATGTATGTACCGACAGGCCGTGGAGCATCCAGGCCAACGTGACGGCTGATGCCCAAATTGTTTGGAATTATGACGGAAATACAAGTCAAAGTAATCCTTTAATAATAAACTATGCAAGTTTTGCGGACGACAGCCTGTTAATCTCCGGTGTCTTTACAACATCCTTGGGATGTGTAGTGAATAAATCTGTAAAAATTGCAATTTATCCCACTCCGGAAATTCCATCTTTGACAATTCCTACAAGTATTTGTGCTGAAGACATCATTGTTTTAACGCTAAATAATATTCTTCAGTCCAATCAACAGTTCTTTTATCAATCGAATGTTGTTTTTGAAGAAAGTGGGAATCAATTTTCTTATATAACAAGCTGGCCGGATTCCGTTATAGATGTGTTAAGCTACATCTATTCCGACCATTGTATCTCTGATACTTTAGTGAATACAATAGACGTTAATCAATTACCAGTATTTAATCTGGGTAATGATTCATTATTGTTCTGCTTAGGTGTTGGGACACAGCTCGATGGTCCATCCGGTTATAGTTCATATTTATGGAGCACAGGAGAGGTTGTGGAAGATGTCGTGGTTATGCAAACGGGTACCTATTCGCTGTTTGTTACCGATAATGAAGGCTGTCTGTTCACAGATACCACTTTTGTTCTTGGTGACTGGCCATTATTTCAATTGCCGAATGATTCCATTGAATTCTGCCTTAGTGATCCTATAATTGTGACCGCTCCTGGTGGACTTTATTCGTATCAATGGAATACAGGAGCAACGATCAACACTTTAAATATTTCTGAGACCGGAGAATATATTCTTGTAGTTACCGATGTGAACGGATGTTCATATTCTGACACGCTTTATGCGCTCGGTGGCGAATGTGAAGTTGAAAAGCCATATAACGTATTTACACCGAATGGGGATGGAATTAATGATAAATTCACAATTGATCCATTCGGAATGAATGCATATAAAATGACTATTCATGATCGTTGGGGAAAATTCATAAAAACTGTTTACAGCTATGAATCTGGCTGGGACGGCAGGGATCAGTATGGAAAAGAGATGATAGAGGGTGCTTATTTTTACGTGGCTTCCGTTGAGTACATCAATAATAAAAGCGAAGAAATTAAGGGAGTTATTCAACTATTGAAGTGAGACTGAAAAATTATCTTAAATTTTGTATTTTAAATTTTTAATTGGGATGATGGACGGTTGGGGGTTCTTTTATGGGAGTGTCATTTAGAATTTTTATGTTGAATTTTGAATGCTAAATGTTGAATGGTCGGAAAGTTTATGGTTGGGGCCTTGTGTATCGGAGCTGCTTTTGGAAATTATTTTGAATCGGGGCCACACTCGGCGGCTAAATGTTGAATGATGGCAAAGCGGATTGTTAAGGCTATACTTTATTTGAGCAGCATCTCAAAAGTTATCTTGAATGCTGAATGATCGCAGATTAATTGAATCGGCATGGTTAATAGTTCTAGCTTTATGCTATCCCGGAAAGATTTGAAAAAGTTATGTTGAAAAGGCCACATCCTTAGGCTTAAATGCGGGCGGCCCCGATTCAACATAATAAAAATGCTTAATGTGCACGAAAAAAAACACCCAAAAGAAATCTCAATTCAATTTCCGGGCGGCCGCAACTTAAAACTCAACACTCAAAACAAACCCAAATCCTCCTCTTCACCGCAATCCAATAATTCAAAATCTAAAATACAAAATTCAAAATAACCCCTATTTTCCCGTAATCACAAATTCCGTCCTACGGTTCAATGCCTTCCCCTTTTCCGTCATGTTACTCGCTACCGGCTTTGTTGCACCAAATCCTTTATGCGTTAATCTTGCCGAATCAATTCCATTGAGCACAAGAAGATCTAAAACCATCTTCGCACGATCCTTCGATAGCTTAAGGTTTTCTTCGGGCTTACCAACATTGTCTGTATGTCCCTGAATTGAAATCTTCACCGCCGGATTTTCAGCAAGGAAAATGGATAATTCTTCTACTATATTAATTGTCTCAGGTGTCAGCAAATAAGAGTTTGTAGAGAAATTAATATTATTGATCTGGTACGTTTTACCAACCTTTATTTCCTCCACCTTTAAGTCGAGCTTTTTAGGTTTATTTAAACTCGAATCCGCAGTTGAAAGGTATTGACTGGTAAATGCTTTCCCCGGCTCCTTTATCGTAAGAATATGATCCTCATTAAATGCTACCACTGCGACATATTTCCCTGTTAATGAGTCAACGTCAATTTGGGTAACCTCCTTCGTTCTTGTGTTTTTAAGTTCAACCTTCGCATCAGCAACCACTTCATTCTTTTCATTTCTAACCTCTCCGGAAACAAATACAACCCTTTCAGGTCTGGCCTCCTTGTAAAGATCAAAGAAATAAATATCCCAGCCTCCAACACCTTTTAATTTATCGGAAGCAAAGTAGCCGGACCGGCCATCAGTGCTGACAAAAAAACCAAGGTCGTCTTTTTCCGAATTAATAGGATAACCAATATTTTTAGGAACCGCCCACTTATCCTCTTTATCCAACTTGGAAAAAAAGATGTCGTAACCGCCATAACCAAGCTGACCAGTTGAAGAGAAATACAACGTCTGCCCATCGGAGTGAAAAAACGGGGACTTTTCATTTCCTTTGGTATTTATTTCCGGCCCGAGATTAATCGGAGCAGACCATGTATTATCCTTATCTTTAATACACTTCCAGATATCAAGCTCGCCGAATCCACCTTCCCTGGTACTGGCAAAATAAAGCGTTTTCCCATCACTTGATAAAGAAGGCTGTGAATCCCAGCTCTTCTTTCCATTTACCAGCGGACCGGCATTCTTTATTTCCGCCCACTGTCCCTTGCTATAAAATGTGTACCAGATATCGCAATTCATTCCCTCCCCGTCATTTTTGCAGACAGTAAAAAACATGAATTTATTATCGGCAGAAAGACTGGCACCACCTTCATTCAGGCTTTTATTAAAAGGCGGAGGCATCTGCTCGCCTTTTGTAAAATCATTTTCGCTTAAAGAACCACTGAAAGAAAATCGCTCAACAGGTTTTGTTGTCACTGCAGCCCCAACTTCTTTAACAAATGTTCGTCGTGTGAAATATGCCTTTTCATTATCGGCTGTAATAACAGGAAGATATTCATCTGCTTCTGTACAAATTGCAGCCAGTGGTTTAGGATTAAACGGGACCGGTTTTGCGAAACCTTCAATAAAAAAAATGCAGGCCGTTAACATTTCCCTGGCTTCACTCTGCTCCTTTTCTTTTCCCGATTTAGTTTCGAGGAATTTACCAAGATTTACTTTTGCTGCTTCGAAGCGCTTATCCCCAAACTGAATGCTGCCAAGCCTTAAATAAATTGAAGGGTCGAGGTCTGGACAGTTAATAACTGCCTTTAGTAAAAACGGCTCTGCTTCCTTTACTTTCTTGCTTTTAATGAGAATATCTCCCATCACAAAATTAGCCCATCCGAAATCAGGATCAATTTCCAGCGCTTTTAAGACCAACTCCTTTGCTTCGTTTTTATTCGATTTTACTACGTCAAGGGCGGAATTATAATATTTCCTTGCCTTTTTATTTTCTGAGAGCGGACAAGGGTCTTCGCGGTCCTGTGCGTCTATGCAAAACGGCAGAACCAAAGACATTAAAAAGATCTTTACCCGAAGCACCAACGCTTATTTTTTAAAGAGATTATTAATTCCCTTTTTTGCTTCTTCCTCGGCTTTCTTCCTTGCTTTTTCCTTTTCCTCTTTTGCCTTTCTTTCTGCTTCCTGCTTTATCTTGTCAGCCTCTGATTTAATTTTATTCTCAGCTTCATTTTTAAGTCTTTCTTTTTCAGCATTGGCCTTCTCTTCCAGCTCCTTTTTGTGTTTTTCAAATTCTTCTTTTGCCTTAGCTTCTGCTTCCTTTTTAAGGTCACCCATTACATCGGTTGCCTGAGATTTAATGTCAGTTCCGACCTTAGGATTATCAAATGTTCCAGTAATTCTAACGATAACGGGAATTATATCCGGAAGCTGCCCTTTCAATCCTGCTTTGTTGGCTTTTGCTGTAAGGCCCTGCAGAACCGAATTAGCAGCCCCTCCAAATTCCGCCCGTGGGATTTCTATTTTTATAGCATAATCAATCGATTTGTCGAGACCATTTTTACCAGCAATTGTTGCCTTGTAATTGCCAATTTTAGTGTCAAAAGGCTCGATTGAGACTTGTCCGCTAACAATTGTAAAACCTATATTAATTTTTTCGAGCTTCCACTTTTTAAGCTTTTCGATTTTAAGAGCTTCAGCTGTCCTCTTCACCATTTCAAAGCCTTCAATTTCAATTACGCTACTTTTTAATCTTCCACTTCCATTCACAGTATTATAGATCGGATTAAATGCTTTATCTGCCCGCATTCTAAAATAGAAATTCTCAACCGATACCAGACCCGTCGTATGATTTGCTACAGGTGCGAATGTCTGTATGGTGTTAAATGTTTTGGCAATTTGTTTAACATCTGCATCTTTCATGCTCATGTCAATCGAAACTAATGGCCCAGCCTCTGAGCGTGTGTCGTATGTTCCGCCAAGGGCAAGCATTCCGCCAAGGGTCTGCATGCTTACATTCTGCATGTTTACGATTCCGTCTTTTACATTCAATCCTCCCGAAACATTATTCATGACCATGTTATCATAAACGAGCTTACCGATTGTCGTCTTCACAGCAAAACTGATATTTTCTGGAACGCGGATATAGCCTGACACCTCCTTTGATTCGCCCGTTTTAGCGGGAGCAGCAGCAGGATCCTCCGTCATAAATGGATTAAGATCCAGGAACCGCGAATCAACATTTAATGATCCGCGTATTTCTTTATTCTGCAGAAAATATGCGAGGTAATTTTCAACGCTGCCTGTTGCATTTAAATCACTTTTCCCGGTGGTCATACTAAATTGATTCAAATCAATTGACCTCGGGTTGAACGTTACAGTTGCATTGCTAATATTCACTGGATCGGTGAGGTCTTTTGAAGCGTATTTAAACCCTGAAAGTGATGCCGTTCCTGCTGCATAAAACTTATCATACTGTTCGCTTTCGAGCGCGGAAACACGGCCTTTAAAGTTTGCATCAGCGTTTAATTTTCCATTTAAAGATGTACCAGCCTGCTGAGGAACGACATCCTTTAATGTAGCGAGATCAACATTTCCTTTTACGGATATGTCAACATCTGGATCAGAAACAGGTGTTTTTACATAAATCTTTGCATCAATCGGGAACTGCCCGAGATCAACGTGCAACTTTGGAATATCGATAATTGTTTTATCAGCAGAGCCTCCGGGACACGTGATTGCAGCCTTCACCTGTATATTGCTGATAGCTCGTGGAAGATCCGGATATTGAATCTTTCCGTTATCTATCTGCAGGTTAAATGTAAATCCGGGAATCACCTTTTCATTATAGATACCTTTTACAGTGCCATCGAATGCCAGCTTCCCTGACGATTTAACTTTGTCGAAATCCTTCGTGAAAATTCCCGGAATTATGGAAATGAAATTCTTAACATCATTTTTTAATGCAGCATATTTAAGATCAATTGCAATGTCATTTCCAGGCATACTAACCGATCCATCAAATTTCAGGAACAAATCATTCAGACGTAATTCATTTTCCTTAAACTGATAAATTGAATTCTTAAGGTCAAGGAAGAAATCTGCCTTATAGTCAAGATTTGCTTTGTTCAAATAAGGAACTCCTCCACTTATAAGAGTTATCGAGTCAATTTTCGTATCTGTTTCCAGGTTCGTTTCATCCGCCGTAAAATCACCACTTCCACTATGATTCAATCCGTCCACAAGCAAAAAAATACCACTTTGACGGTCATCATATTTTACCCTTGAATCAGAAATGCTGTAGTTGTCCAACGCTGCTTTAAATGCAGACGGCTCTGATGGAGCAGATGGTTCCGAAGGTTTCGCGATGTCCCAATTAGCTTTTCCATCTTTCAGTACGATTGCCGAAATCCGTGCTTTATCAATTTTAATTGATTTTATCTTTAGCTCATCTCCATTAATCACACTCATTATATCTGTGGTAACCCTGAAGCTGCCGGCAGAAATCAATGTGTCTTTACCGAACTCATTTATTCCGGTAAGAGAAAGATCTTCGAGTTGAATACTCAAGTTTGGAAAACTGCGGATAAAACTTAAATCGAGGTCTCTGAAGTTGAGAACCGCATTAAGATTTTTATTCGCTTCTGTTTTGACCTTTGCTATTATTTTATCTTTAAAAACAAATGGGAGAATAATTGCCGTTAAAAACAAAACAACTAAAATGATACCGGTAATTTTGAGGATCTTTTTTAACATATTTTCAGGTGAACAATTAACTTTTAAAATTAAAATTTATTGTCTGAGAACGCAGACAAAAATCAACAATAACAAGGGAAGCCATTGCTTCCACTATCGGAACAGCACGCGGCACGACACATGGATCATGCCGTCCTTTAACTGATAATTCCTGAGATTCGCCTGAAGAGTTCACTGTTTCCTGTATTTTACGGATGCTTGCCACCGGCTTAAACGCAACTTTAAACCAAATCGTTTCCCCGTTTGATATACCGCCTTGAATACCACCCGAAAAATTTGTGCGTGTTCGGATCTTCCCGTCTTCATTGTAAATGGCATCGTTATGCTCAGAACCTTTCATGGAAACGGAACTGAAACCGCTCCCGACCTCAAAGCCCTTGACAGCATTGATGCTGAGCATTGCTTTACCCAATTCGGCATGCAATTTATCAAAAACAGGCTCGCCCAACCCTGCAGGGCATCCAGAAATATGGCAGGTGATTATCCCGCCTATTGTGTCGCCCTCATCCATTAGTTGCGCTATGAGCTCTTTCATTTCTGCTGCTGTAGACGATTCTGGGCAGCGAACAGGATTTGCATCAATACCCGAAAGGTCAATTCCTGGATGATCGTTTTTCATTCTGACACTTCCAACCTGAGAAACAAAAGCAGTGACCTTTATATTTGCCAGATCAAGAATCTGCTGAGCCACTGCTCCAGCGACAACGCGGCAAGCTGTTTCCCGTGCAGAAGACCTTCCCCCGCCACGGTGATCACGGATCCCATATTTTGCTTCGTAAGTGAAATCTGCATGGGAAGGGCGGTAAGTATCCTTCAGATTGCTGTAATCACCGGAGCGCTGGTCTTCGTTCAACAGCTGAAATCCGATCGGCGTTCCAGTAGTGACTCCTTCAAAAATGCCGGAAAGAAACTGAACTACATCGCTTTCTTTCCTTTGGGTACTGATCTCACTCTGCCCGGGCTTACGTCGATCGAGCTGATTTTGTACCTTTTCGACGTCGATATTTAAACCTGGGATGCAGCCGTCAATAATGCCACCAATCGCTGGGCCATGGGATTCGCCGAATGTATGCAAACGAAAAACGTAGCCGGTTGAATTTCCTCCCATAGTGCAAAAATACATTTTAAGCCACGTAAATGTTGAAGTAATGCAACGGAAAATTACATTTGAAAAATCATGGCTTTGAAAACAATCTTTCTTTTCATTCTTACTATTGCTGCCGGGCTGAACTCTTCTACAAAAGGCCAGCAAACGATGGCTAAAGATCGCTTTCAGCAGGCGAAGGAGGCTGTACTTGGTTCGGAAGATTTGAAGGGTTCGTCTGTTTCGTGGTGCTTCAGAGATATACAAACAGGAGAAATCCTGGATTCCTGGAATGAGCGTCAAAACATGATTCCGGCGTCCACCGCTAAACTTTTCACAACAGCCATCGGACTGGAATTGCTTGAAAATGAGTTCAGGTATGAGACCAAAATTTTTATTAAGGGAGAAGTAAAAAAAGGACAGCTAAATGGTGACTTGATAATTATAGGCAGCGGAGACCCTTCGTTAGGCAGTGGAATTGCGGGAAGCCTATCCGCTGAGGGTGTTCTGATAAAAATACATTCAACGTTAAACGAATTGGGAATTAAAAAAATAAACGGAAAAATAATTGTTGATCCACACTGTTTTGGTTATGACCAATCCGCAATACCGCGTGACTGGGTCTGGGAAGACATGGGGAATTACTATGGGGCAGGAGCATTTGGACTAAACTGGAGATCAAATAGTTTTTCACTTACTTTTTCACCTGGCAAAAGTACGGATGATAATGCTGTGATGAGTAAAACAATTCCGGTTCTGTATAAAACTGAAATTAAAAATAGCATAAAAGTAAGCAAGACGGAATCGGATGAAATATATCTCTACAGATCGCCGCTAAGCAGAACAATCTTCACCTCCGGAAAGTTGCAGATAAATGAAGGCCCTCAAACGGAAAAGGGCGCGATTCCTGATCCTCCATTCCAATTCGGGTCGGAGCTGCTTTCCTTTCTAAATGGCCATAAAATCAATGTGAATGGAGGAGTATCTGTTTCCGTGACTAAACTAAATCCTGGAGATAAATGGATCAAAGCATGTACGATGCAATCGCCAACACTGATTGATCTTGTGAAAGAAATAAATCAGAACAGTAATAATTTATTTGCTGAATGCCTTTCAAAAACTTTACAGGATTCTTTCAATGTTGATTTAATGGAATTAATTGATATTGAAGGCAGCGATCGGCCTTACCTGACAGATGGGTCGGGCTTGTCGCGAACAAACCTTGTAACAACTTCCACACATACTGAGTTCTTAAGACAATATAATATTATTCATAATTCTGAATTTAAAACTACTTTGCCGGAAGCTGGTGTTTCGGGCACAATGAAGAATTTTCCGCAGATTCCCGGCCTCTATATTAAATCGGGAAGTGTTGGAAAAGTGCGGGCTTATGCAGGTTATATGATGGATAAGAACGGCAGACCTATAAGCTTTTCGATACTGTTTAATAATTTCCTGTGTTCTTCAACAGTGCCTAAAACGTTTGCTATAGAATTATTAACAGGAGCTTCCGAACGGGTTTTTGCCGATCCTGTTGTATTTCCTGAATTTATAAATTTTAATGATACGTTGCTATCCGTCCCATCTTTAAAAGAATTAATAGAAAGGAAAAATGGGCTGGGTGACAGTTGCAAAATAATGTTGACCGTTATTTCAAATCCAACTTCAGACGTCCCTTACTACCAGGTTCGTGCAGGAACTCCTCAATATTGCTCAGAGCCAGGGGAAATACATTTTCGGATCAATGTGATAAATAGAAGTATTGAGGAATATGATTCTGTAAACAGGATTTATGTAGGGTTAAGAAAAGAGGAAAAACCAAAACCAGAGAAAGCGAAACGAAGGCAGAGACGCAATGGTTGAGTTTATAAAAAGTTAGTTATTTTACCCACCGCCGCGATTAATTCGCCGCGATTGCTGCTGTTCAAAGCGAAAGATCGATAACAATTTTTCCTTCACTTACTTTAAAAATTACGGCTTGTGCATTTATATTTTTATGATATACTTGTTCTTCAATCTGGACTTGATTTGACAATATAGAATAAACAAAGAATTACAGTAAAAATTAAAAAATGGCGGTTTCATTTAAAGCTGTGACGCTTCTTAATTATTGATGTAAAAACATATAAGAATAACATGCTGCAGGAATACAGCAAGGGGCTGAAAGGTCTGACTTCCTGTTTCGACCTTGTAAAATGCCGCCAACGACCGGAACTTAAGGGGCGCAAAATGAAAACAATGCGAGGAAAGAAAAAAGAATTCTAAAATACGTGCTCTTAGATTTCCTTTTCCACAATACATTCATCACGTCAGTTCTTCACAAACCGTTTTGCTTTAAAACCATTTACATATAGGAAATAAATACCTGATTTTAGTTCGCTGATGTCGACTTTTTCTTCTGAATGAATCAAATTCCCCTGTTTAATTTTGAATCCTGTTAAATTAACAATGTTGTATTCAACATTCCCGGGCAGGTCTTGAATGAGCAAGAAATCAATTGCCGGATTAGGTCGAATCGTAACAGATGGTCCATATTGGTTATGAATTCCAGTGCTCAGTACGGTAAAGCATGACGAAATACTGGTACAATTCCCGACTGTAATCATCACCGCATACGACCCATCAACAGATGCAGTAAACGTTTGATTTGTTTCACCGTTTATTGGACCCAAATTATCGCAGTTGACCCATTGGTAGCCGTTTGCGAAAGCATCAGCAGATAGGATATTTCCGGCCTGGCTTACTGCAGTGTTTATTGAATTTAAAGTAATGGTGGTAGTTACTAAACTGTCGCAGCCATTGTTGGCCGGAAGTATATCGAAAAAAATTCCCTCTGTGCTATGGGTAGATGTTCCAACCATAATGCTGTCGCCATCGCATAAATCTGCATTTTGCGAGGAACTGATTTCAGGCAAAAAAGTTATTGTCGTAGTTTGCAGACTATCACAACCATTTGCAGCAGTTAAGGTATCGAGGTAAATCCCATCGCTGACGTAAATATTACTACCTATAGTTACTGCATTACCTGCACATGAATTTACCGTTTGAACCGCGGTAATGTTACTCACACCGCCGGGTGCAATCCAGTTGCTTGCTGTGCCTGAAAGTGCAAAATTTTGCAGTGTTCCATTATTATTGTCCCCAGATAGGTCAGTTAAAATATTTACGGCACCGTTTGATCCACCGGCGACGCCCTGATTAAACCGGTAGTAGGCCACAAGTCCAGGCTGAGCCTGTGAAAGCTGGCAGTTCATATTCGATTGGATTTCACTTTCTGTCCGGGCGTAATTCCAGACCCTCAATTCATCCAAACTTCCATTGTAATTTGCATTACCAATATATGCCGGAATATCCCCTAGATAGCAGGGCGTTGGACTGTTTTGGAGATTTACCGCCATGGAATCCGCTAAAATCAGTGCAATTCCGTTGATGTACATCTTCAGCGCATTTCCATTATAAGTCACTGCGAGATGCTGCCATTCATCCCAGGTAACGGATGTTATTGATTGTGCGCTGGTATTTTGGGTCTCAAAAACAACTTTCCCGTTGGTTGTTCCATAACTGTTTATTGCAAGAAAATAACCGGCACTGGAAATCCCGGGAGCCTTGTTTCCGATAATAGTTGAAAAATCAGCCTTCACTACCGGAAATACCCAGGTCTCAATTGTAAAAGTTCCAGATAAAGAAATATCGTTGGCGAGGGAAACTGCAGTGTTACCCGCAGAACTAAAATTGAGCGTTTGACCTTGTTGCGAAAAGGAGTCAATAAACGCGAAAAGCAAAATGAAGGAAGATAAAACGTATTTCATGCAGGATGATTTTGAAGTTTTCCGACTTAAATTATGTTCAATATTATCAAAAAATGCGAAACGTATCAGAAAAATGATGTGTTGTAAAAGCTATAGAGTTGAATGTTTTGGCAATTGCGATAGCTGATGCCCGGTTTTAGCCACTCATCTCAACTAAAAATATTTTTATCCCTGTGCGGAATAAAACTGTTCCCTATTTTTACAAATCAGATTCAGCATTAATGACGGCAATTACCATCGACCTTGAAGCAGAGAAAAAAGAGATCTTAAAGCGCTATAGTACACTGCTGCGATCGTTGGGAACCAAGCTTCTTAAAGAAGAGAAAGCCTTGATACGTAAAGCTTTTGACCTTGCATTGGAGGCACACAAGGACATGCGGCGCAAATCCGGCGAGCCTTATATCTATCACCCGATTGCCGTTGCACAGATCGTAGCAAGCGAGATCGGGCTCGGAGCTACTGGAGTTGTATGCGCGCTTCTGCACGATACCGTTGAAGATACAGATGTTACGCTTGAGGATATCCGTAACATGTTCGGAGAAACAGAGAGTAAGATCATCGATGGACTTACTAAAATCGGGAACGTTTTTGATAATACGGCTTCCATCCAGGCCGAAAATTTTCGTAAGGTACTGCTCACGTTGAGTGACGACGTTCGCGTGATCCTAATCAAACTGGCCGACCGGCTCCACAATATGCGGACGCTGGAAAGTATGGCACGTGACAAACAGCTGAAAATTGCATCGGAGACATTATTTCTTTACGCTCCTCTCGCCCACCGTTTAGGTTTGTATAATATCAAAACGGAAATGGAGGATCTCGGCCTGAAATTCACACAGCCGGAGGTTTTCGAGGAAGTAATCACAAAGCTTAAAAATACAGATGAAGTAAGGAAAAGGTTTATTAGCCGGTTTATCAATCCGATTCGGAACAGCCTTAATGAACAGGGTTTTACGTTCGACATTAAAGGTCGGCCAAAATCAATTTATTCCATTTTTCATAAGATTAAAAATAAGGGAATTCCTTTCGAGGAGATCTTTGACATTTTTGCCATCCGGATCATTATTGATTCACCACCGGAAACGGAAAAAGCGGATTGCTGGCGGGTTTATTCGATTATTACAGATATTTATCAACCAAGCCCTGATCGCTTGCGTGACTGGATTTCAACGCCCCGGGCAAATGGTTATGAATCTTTGCATACAACGGTGATGAGCCCGACCGGTAAATGGGTGGAAGTGCAGATCCGTTCGAGAAGAATGGATGAAATTGCGGAAAAAGGATATGCTGCTCACTGGAAATACAAAGAGAAGAGCGATTATGAGAACAGTATTGATGATTGGTTAGGCCGTATTCGGGAAATGATGGAAAATTCGGACGCAAATGCGTTGGATTTTATCAATGATTTCAAATTAAATCTTTTTTCGGAAGAGATATTTGTATTTACACCTAAAGGAGAACTTAAAACACTGCCATCAGGGGCATCAGCATTGGATTTTGCTTTTGATATTCACTCAGAAGTTGGTTTTTCCTGTATCGGCGCCAAAGTCAACAACAAACTTGTTCCTTTAAGTCACAAACTAAAAAGCGGGGATCAGATCGAAATTATCTCCTCAACCAAACAAAAGCCTAAAGAGGATTGGTTGAATTTTGTAATTACCTCCAAAGCCAGAAACAGAATTAAATCAGCTTTGAAAGAGGAAAAAAGGGCTGTTGCCGAAGAAGGAAGAGAAATCCTGGAAAAGAAATTAAAAGCTGCGAAACTTGTTTTGGATGGCAATGTCGTGAATAACCTTTTGCGTCATTTTAAAATTCAGAACCAGCTTGATTTATTCTTTGGAATCGGAGAGGGAATGATCAAACTCGATAATCTTGCCAAAGTTGCCAAAGGCGATAAAAATTCGAGTTGGTATAAATTCCTTACAAACCCATTCACACGCAGCAGCACGGGCACTAAAAAGGAACCGGCAACGCTTGAAAATATAGTAAAAGATATCCGTGGGAAAAGCGATATGCTGGTGATCGGGGAAGATATGGAAAAGATCGACTACAAACTTGCGCCATGCTGTACACCGATTCCCGGCGATGAAGTATTTGGGTTTGTTACAATTAACGAAGGAATTAAAATTCATAAAACCAATTGTCCGAATGCGATCAGTTTAATGTCGAACTACGCTTACCGTATTGTAAAAGCGCGTTGGATGAACCAGCAACAGATTGCATTTATGGCTGGAATACGTGTAAATGGAATTGATGATGTGGGAATTGTAAATAACATCACCCGGATTATTTCCAACGAATTAAATGTAAATATGCGTTCAATAAGCTTCGACGGGCAGGATGGTGTTTTCGAAGGAACGATAATGGTTTTTGTGCAGGACACATATCACTTAACCGAATTAATGGGGAAAATAAAAGGGGTGAAGGGCGTGACGAGCGTACAAAGAGTGGATTCGAATTAATAAAACGCAGATGAACATCCGGTATTCGTTTAATTCAAATTAATTAAATAATATTATTTATTTGAATTTGTCAGCCGAATCACCAACCATGAATTTTTATTAACCTTTGAGAAGCATGTTGATGATTGTTTTATAATTGATTCAGCTATACCAGGAACGATTGTTCATCACTGTTTCGGCCTGACTGTGTTTTCTTTAAATGCGCGGGAGTCTGTATTTATCCGAAATATATACTTTTTTTTCAAAAACTTGAAAATATTTTACAAAGATATATAGCCTGATCATTTTTCTATCGTTAGTTTTTGCAAATAGTACGTTCTGCCAATCCTGCAACTTGACAGAAAAAACGAATCCAATAACCGGAGAAATTACGAAAATTACTGCTCCTGAGGTGATGACTGGATTCAATATGCATTATGGCAAAAAAAATGGCAGTTATTATATTGAAACAAATATTCATTTTCAGGAGAAAAGAATTTTAAAATTGATGCAGGTCTGGTATTGATCTTTAAATTGCCAAACGGTGAACTTCTCAAATTAACAAGCCGCGACATATCTCTTCCTGCCACTAGAGTTACCGGAGGTCAATATGTTTCGACTTATACGTCTTACAAATTGATGTTTAATTGCGATAGAACAAAGCTTGAGCAACTAGCCGTTGCCGGGTATAAAGCATTGATGATAACAGTTGCGGAAACAGACTTTATTGATGAACCTAATGAAAAGGTTAATAAGAAGATTTCCGGTAAATGAAAATGTCTGCTGAATGATTGATAATTGTGCAAAATACTGATGCGACAATTCTGACTGAATGTTATTCAAAACTTAGGAATTCACTTCCATTTTAAGCCGTCTTTCAATTTCAAAAGGTTTTACTTCCACCACTTTTATCTTTTGAAAATCTGGATGCGAAACATTCAGAACGAAATTACTTTCCTCCGGAACAACCGATGCAGGAACTTCGAGCACAACCGTTTTCCCCTGACGCAGCCAATCCGAACCTGCCTTTCGCGAAATGATTATTCCGTCAGGATTTTTTATCGCATCAGTGAAAATATCTTTTGAAATTTTCTGAATCGCTGTATTTTCAGGAAGCTCTAATGTGAAAAGATAAAAAGGCGCATTCATTCCTGAATATCCCCGATGCACAAGATTTTCCAGCAATGCCAGCGAACGCGAAGATGCGGTGTAAATAACGTATTCGCCCCTGGAATTCCAGCGGCCTTCGATTCCCGAAGCCTGAAGCTCTTTTCCGTACTTTTGGATTGTTAGCCTGTAAACAAGCATTTAGGAAAGATCTCCGAAAGATATACGGGTGAGTTCATCGGCCACAAGACCAACTCCGGCTGGGGTTTCAAATAACTTAAATGGTACACTGCCACCCAAGCCGTAAGAAGGCATTTCGAGCCATTCTTCAAAAGATGCAATTGATCCGAAGACATCTTTTCCTTGCTCATAAACATATCTGATGCGCAGTAAATGCTCGCTTGCTGCTGGATCGAGCTTTTTTTTGTCTTTGAAATATCGCTGTAGTGTTTTAAGGGAGGTATGAAAAAGCCCCGCAAGCTTCTGGGCAGTAAAGCCAGATTGACCGGCTACATCAAAGAAAGTAGAGGCATAAACTCCTGCTAATGAATCTGAAACAAGGTGAGCGCTGTTTTCTTCGTGTTCTGATCTAATAGGATAAGGTTTCATAGAGGTAATTTTATAAAGTCAAATATAGACATATTTCTCCATCAACAAAACTTTTGTCTCCCATTCTTTCCCTCCCTGTTTTTCCTACTTTTGCCCCCGAGGAATTGTAAATGTCTGACCAGGAAACCAAAGATACCGTTAAGCAGATTTTCTCTGATTATCTGCAGCAGAACGGACATCGTAAAACACCCGAAAGGTTCGCCATACTCGATGAGATCTATTCACACACTGGTCATTTCGATATCGAATCACTGTACGTTTATATGAAAAACAAAAAGTACCGTGTAAGCCGTGCTACGCTATACAATACCATTGAGTTGCTTCTCACCTGCAACCTGGTTACACGTCATCAGTTCAGTAAAAATCAGGCCCAGTTCGAGAAATCCTACAAGTACAAGCAGCACGATCACCTTATCTGCTCGGATTGCAAGAAGGTTTTTGAATTCTGTGACCCACGCATTCATCAGATACAAAGGATGGCAGGTCAGACCCTCAATTTCTTTATCCAAAGTCATTCGCTTACCTTTTACGGCAAATGCCAGAAACTTGAGCAGGGCGGCTGCGAAAATCATCTCCAACCTCCAGGCTGATGGCTTTCGACTACGAGATAATCCCCAAAAAAAACACCGCTGTAATCTATCTGGAAGGAACCCTCACAGACCGCTATGAAGCCGCGGAATTCCTTGCCGAACTGGATGATCATATTCTGAATGGAATCAACGCTTTTGTGATCGACCTTAAAAAAGTTGAATACCTCAACAGCAGTGGCCTAAACGTGCTGCTGAATATTCTTACACGCGCGAGAAATGCAAATGGAGAAGCGGTCATCTGCAATGTTTCAGGGAAAGTGAAAAAGCTCCTGATCATGACGAAGCTGGATGCTATTTTCAACTTCGCATCAAATCATAAAGAAGCAATAGATTTACTAAGCAAATCCGGGCAATCAGATTTTACACATGGCACTTGACGTATTACTTGGCCTTCAATGGGGCGATGAAGGAAAAGGAAAAATAGTTGACGTATTAACCCCTAAATACCAAGTGATAGCTCGCTTCCAGGGTGGGCCCAATGCCGGTCATTCACTGGAATTCAACGGAATAAAACACGTCCTTCATACAATTCCATCCGGAATATTTCATCCGGAAACCCTCAACATTGTTGGAAACGGTGTGGTGATCGATCCTGTAATCTTTAAAAAAGAAACAGATGCACTTCAGAAATTGGGCGTCGACTTCCGCAAAAACCTCGTCCTTTCACGAAAAGCACACCTTATTCTCCCAACGCATCGACTGCTGGATGCTGCTTCAGAGGCTTCAAAAGGACTTTCTAAAATTGGTTCAACGTTAAAAGGAATCGGACCAGCATACATGGATAAAACCGGGAGGAATGGCCTAAGAATCGGTGACATTACGAGAGAAGATTTCATTGACCGTTATCGCCGCCTTGTGGAAAAACATGCTGAGCTTCTCGCCCATTATAATTACGATTACAACCTTGCCGAACTTGAACCGGCTTTCTTCGAAGGAATAGAACATCTTCGCAGCATTCCTCACATCGATAGCGAACATAAATTAAATCACCTGATGAAAGCCGGAAAAACAGTTCTGGCAGAAGGTGCGCAAGGATCTTTGCTGGATATTGATTTTGGCTCGTACCCCTTCGTTACTTCTTCCAATACGATTAGTGCCGGAGCGTGCACAGGTTTAGGTGTTGCGCCCAATAAAATCGGCGAAGTGATTGGGATTTTCAAAGCATATTGCACACGTGTTGGCAGCGGACCATTTCCAACGGAACTGGATGACGAAATGGGCGAAAAAATTCGGCAGATCGGTCACGAATATGGCGCAACTACTGGGAGACCACGCCGTTGTGGATGGCTCGATCTTCCTGCATTAAAATATTCGATCCTGTTAAATGGCGTCACACAGCTTATCATGACAAAAGCTGATGTTCTTAGCGGTTTTGATACAATTAAAGTCTGCACGAGCTACATGGTCGACGGCGTAGAATCCGATGAGCTGCCATTTGACATTGATCCGCAGTACGTTCAACCTGTTTTTACTGATATGCCGGGCTGGGCCGAAGACCTTACCGGAATAAGGGATTTCAGCGAACTGCCAAAATCGTTAACAGATTATATTGCATTTATCGAAAAAGAGCTGGAAGTTCCGGTGACGATTGTTTCTGTTGGGCCGGATAGGAAGCAGACGATCGTTAGATAATTAGTGTCTGTCCATAGAGTCAGGAGTCTAAACTGTAGAGGATTCTGATTAGGCGCACGACGGCTGAAAAAGCGCAGTCCCGCTTTTGGGCAGGATGAGCATTTTTCGGACTAGTGCAACGACACCAGGAGACTGTAAAGACAGACTCTGTTTAAGCGATCTATTCTCATCTGTTGAAGCACAAACAATTGAGCAGTTTTTCATTGAAACACCGGATTGAAAAAGTAAAGGAGCTGATTGTTTATGATCAATTGTCGCTGACCGGGATCGCTTTCCAGACCGGATTCAGCAGTGTACATCATCTATCTGCTCTATTTAAAAGAGCAACTGGATTAACTCCTTCATTTTTCAAAAAAATTGGTTCAGAAAAGCGTCGGTCACTTGATTCTTTTTAATCCAAAAATTATATAAATGATTCTGGTAATCAAATAAAGCCACTGCCAAGGCCGAAGCTACATTTGCATAACAAATTTAAATACAAAAGAAAAATGGAAACTTTGAATCAATGTAATTGCGAAATTCCGGAATGTACCTGTGTTGACTGTCAATGCGGCAAACGTTAAGGTAAAGATTGCAGCTGTTAGTGCTGTAATTATGTAAAAAGAGAGTAGTTAAAATCGGTCCCTTTTTTTATAGGTGATAAACAGGAGCTAACA
>Ga0105049_10002369_pt1 | contig 22278 bp, 26 predicted proteins | sample MAT06_FD_78087 | JGI IMG/M metagenome (GOLD analysis project Ga0105049, IMG submission 78087) | Freshwater microbial communities from Lake Fryxell liftoff mats and glacier meltwater in Antarctica - MAT-06 | ecosystem: Environmental > Aquatic > Freshwater > Ice > Liftoff microbial mat | place...
AGATTACAGGCAAGGAGCGGGCGACGGGCAATAGCGTCAGCCACGCCAACAACCGCACGAGGCGGACCTTCAAGATCAATATTCAGAAGGTGAAGATCGTGGACGAGAATGGCACGGTGCGCCGCGCCTATGTCTCGACCAAGGCCCTGAAGACGGGTCTTGTCCGCAAGGCCGCGCCGCGTCGCATCATCATGGCGCAGTTGGCGGCCGAGAAGAAGAAGTAAGGTCGTTCGGCAAGGAGCGCTCAGTGCTCTCCCGGTCGGCGGGGCGGCGGGAATCTCCGGGCCCTGGATGACGGGCGGCAATGAACTTGGTCAGGTCCGGAAGGAAGCAGCCATAAATTGCGCAGCTCGGGTGTTCAGGTAGCCCGGAGGTTCGCGCCGCTCCGCAGAACGGCAGGAAAAGCAGGGAACGGCGGGGAAAGTCAAGGAACGGCAGGGTATGCCGCCTGAGATTCCCCGCTGCTTCGTTTAATCGGATAGCCGCCTGCCGCTCCCCTCACTTGACCCCGGCGGACGGACGTCGGCACGATTGTCGCATCGAATTCGGAAAACGGAAAACCCATCATCGGAGAGACCACCATGGCCTACGAACTTCCCAAGCTGCCCTATGCCTACAACGCGCTCGAGCCCCACATCGACGCCAAGACGATGGAGATCCATCACACCAAGCATCATCAAGCCTACATCACCAACGTGAACAACGCCATCAAGGGCACCCCCTTTGAGGCGAAGAAGGTTGAGGACCTGATCAGCGACCTCGCGTCGATCCCCGAGAACATCCGCACCGTCGTGCGCAACAACGGCGGCGGGCACGCCAACCACAGCCTTTTCTGGGAGACGCTGACCCCCCACGGCGAGGGCGAGCCGAGCGGTTCGCTGGCGGTGGGCATCGAGAACGACCTCGGCAGCTTTGCCAAGTTCAAGGAGCTGTTCAGCGACGCCGCGATGAAGCGCTTCGGCAGCGGATGGGCCTGGCTCGCAGCCAAGGACGGAAAGCTGACCGTGACCTCCACGGCCAACCAGGACAGCCCGCTGATGGAGGGCGCCACGCCGCTGCTGGGCCTCGATGTTTGGGAGCACGCCTACTACCTGAACTACCAGAATCGCCGCGCCGACTATGTGGCCGCCTTCTTCAGCATCGTGAACTGGGGCGAAGTCGGCCGCCGCTACGCGGAAGCCGTCTGACCCACGCGCAGATCGCAGTGAATCCCGCGGCCCGGACGTCTGACGTTCGGGCCGCTTTCTTTCGACGGAGGTGTTGCATTGGGCGCGGCGATTTCGGGGCAGGTACTGCTCGACTGGCGACTGCCGCGCGAAAAGCGACGGCGCGTGCGCGCGATCGCGGCGCTGTTGTGGGAGCTACGCCAGAAGGTTGCTGGCGAGGCCGCGCGAAGCGGCGGCGATGTACAGCGCGCCGTGCTGGAGTTGGTCCCCGCGCTGGAGAACCACCACGAGCGCCTCGGCGTGCCGCGCGCGCTGCTGGCGGAGTACCTCGACGGCGTGCAGCTCGATCTGGTGCGGGATCGATACCGCGACTGGACGCAGCTCCGCCAGTACTGCCGCGCGCTGGTCGGTGCGCCGATGGAGATGGTGCGCCTCGCGCTCGGCGGAGACCCGGCACTGGGGCGCGATGGCTCGCTGGGCGAGGCGTGGCAGATCGCGGGAATCCTGTGGAATCTGAGCGACGACCTGGCGCGCGGGCGCGTCTATCTTCCCGAGCAGGATTTCCTGATCCACGGCGCGCGGCTGGAGGATCTGGCGGCGGGGCGCGCGACGCCGGAGCTTCTGGCGTTGGTCGGTGTCTATACGTCGCGGGCCGCGGATCTTTTCGCGAAAGGGCGGACACACGCGGCGGCGCTTCCCAACGATGGCAGCCGGGCGTGGGCGCTGGGCTGGATCGCGCGGCGGGAGGCGATGCTGGCGCGCCTTGCGGAGCGGCCGGAGGCGGTATTTGCGGTGGAGAAAAAGCTGACGCTGGGCGAGCGGATGCTGCCGCTCACGTTCCGCGCGGGCGCACCGTCAGCATCACGAGAAAAATAACCGCCTGAACAAGGATGATCGTGGCGCCGCTGGGCAGGTTGAACGCGACCGAGCCGCAGAGGCCGAGGACGACGCTTGCCACGCCGATTGCCACCGAGAGCATCGTCATCGAGGAGAATCGCACGCAGCCCAGCCGTGCCGCCGCCGCCGGGATCACGGTAAAGGCGCCAGCCAGCACCATGCCGACGATCTTGATCGAGATGACGATCACGACGGCGAGAAACACGAAGAGCAACAGATCGTGCCGCCGCGTTGGGTGCCCATCGGCGCGGGCAAGTTCCGCGTCGAAGGTCGCCATGGCCCACCGCCCCCACAACGGCATGGAAGCCACCGACGCGATCAGCAGCGCCCACGCCGCCGCCACGTCCCACGCGGAAACCGACAAGATCGATCCGAAGAGAAACGCGAAGGCGTCCGCCGAGTAGCGCGGCGTCAGCGCGAGGAACACGATCCCCAGCGCCATCGAAACAGAGAAGAACACGCCGATGGCGGAGTCCGACGAAATCGGGGAGCGGTCCTGCACCGCATGAATCGCGACGGCGATGGCGATGGTGAACGGCAGCGCCACCGCCAGCGGCGCCACGCCCAGCAGAATCCCCAGCGCCACGCCGCCAAACGCCGCGTGGGAGAGACCCCCCGCCAGATATCCGAGACGCCGCTGCACAACGAACGCGCCAAGGAAGCTGGCCACGATGCCGATGGCAATTCCCCCGGCGAGGGCGCGCTGCATGAAGCCGTGGCCGAGCATCGCGACGATATCACCCATGGGCGCCCGCCTCGGGGAGCGCGTGGCCCGCGTGTCTATACGCCGCGCGCAGGCGCTCCGGCGTCAGAACGTCGGCGGGCGGGCCGAATCCGACTTGGATTCGATTGAGCAGCACAGCCAGATCCGCGTGGCGCCGCGCCACTTCCCAATCGTGCGTCACCATGACCACCGTGGCGCCGCGGGCCTCCCGGTACTCCAGGAGGATCCGATAAAGGTCCTCTTCCGCGGGAGTATCCACGCCGGTGGCGGGTTCGTCGAGGAGCACGAATTCGGGATCGCCCGCCAGGCCCCGCGCCAGGAACACGCGCTGGAGCTGCCCGCCGGAGAGCCGCGAAATCGGCCGCGTCGCCACGTCGGCCATGCCCACGCGCCCGAGCAGCGCCATCGCCGATGCGCGCTGTTTAGACGTGAGGCGGAAGGGCCAGCGCCGGGTGATGCCGCTGGCAACGACCTCGATGGCGAGGGCGGGGAAGCTGCGGTCGAGTGTCTTGGCCTGGGGGACGTATCCGATGCGGGATGGGCCGAGCGCGGCGCGAGAGAGGCCGCGGAATCGGATTGCTCCGGAAACGACGGGCACCAGCCCCAGCGCCGCCTTGACCAGCGTCGATTTGCCCGCGCCATTGGGGCCGAGCACGGCCAAGAAAGCGCCCGCGGGCACTGACAACTCCACCCCCGCGAGCGCGGTGAAGCGCCCGTATTCGACTGTCAGGTTTTCAACCTCGAAACCGGGTACGGTCAACGCAGCGCCTTGGCCAGAACATCGGCATTGAAAAGGAGCAACTCATTCAACGTCATTCTCCCCTCCACGCCCCCGATGGGGTCTAGCTCGAAAACGGAGATCTTGGCGGCCTCGGCCACGACATGCACCGCGCGGATTGGGAGCTGGGGCTCGCTGAAAAGGGCTCGCACGCCGGCGTCCTTCACTTGCTTGACGATTCCGCTGATGTGGGTGGGGGTGGCTTCCTTGCCGGGTGAAAGCTCCAGCGCGCCGATGTACTCGATCCCATAGCGCTTAAGCATGTAGCAGATCGACGGATGATACAGCACCACGGCGCGACCCCTCACGGGCTCCAGCCGAGTGCGGAGTTCGGCGTCCAGCGCGCCAAGGCTCGTTACGAACTTTGCCGCGTTGGTCTCGTAGGTGGCCTTCCCCTCCGGATCGAGACGGATCATCTCGGCGAGGAGGCCCGGCACCATCGAGCGAATCGCGACGGGATCGACCCAGAAGTGGGGATCGACGACGCCGGGGCCGTGGCTGTGTCCGTGATGGTCGTGGTCATGATCATCTCCGCCTTCGGCAAAGTGAAGCCGCTCCGACTCCGGGAGGAAGTCGATCACCCTGACTTTGCTGCGCGCGGGAAGGCTTGCGGCCCAGGCGTCGAGTTCCTCGGAGACATAGAGGAGCGCCGTCGCCTTCTCCACACTCGCCGCGTCGCTGGGAAGCGGCTCGTAGGTATGCGGAGATGCTCCCCGCGCCAGAAGACTGTGAACCGTGGCGCGGTCGCCGACGATCTGCTCGACGATACGGGCAAGCGGGGGAATCGTGGTCACATAGGAGGGCAGACCCGGCGCGCGGGTAGATTCGTCGCTTGGGCGACATCCCGTTAGTACAACGGCGACCGTGGCGATGGCCGCCAAGAGTGCGTAAATCCGGGGAAAGGCGCTTGCTGTCATGGCTGCTCCGATCTATGTTGGTACATCCTCCGGCGGGCGAGACAAGACAGGGTAAGGCATGGGCAAGGCAAGCGAAAATGATAAGTCATTATCAAAACAGGAACCTCTCAAGCGCAACACGGCCCAGCGTCAGGCCATTCGCCAGGTCTTCATCGACACGCGGCGCCCCCTTTCCCCCACCGAGGCGCTGGACAAGGCCGCCAAGCTGAAGAAGGGGATCGGCATCGCCACCATCTATCGCGCGGTCCGCGACCTGGTGGATGAAGGCTGGCTCCGCCCCGTCGAGATCCCCGGCCAGCCGCCGCGCTACGAACTCATGGACCTACCCCACCACCACCACTTCCACTGCCACGGCTGCGGGCGGACCTTCGACATCCACCACTGCCCCGGCGAGCTGATGGATATCGCCCCGAAGGACTTTCTGGTGGAGTCGCATCACCTGACGCTGCTGGGGCTGTGTGCGGATTGCCGGAAGTAGGAAACGTCGCGCTCGCGAACCGCTCCTGCCACCGTAAATCGCGGCAGGATTATAGTGAATGAGTTTTGTATCCTCTCCGCAACCCAGACACGGAAATCAGCAGCCCCTTTGAACCACGTCGGCACACCCAACGCCGCAATCCCAGTCAACGCCCTCTTCTCCCACGTCGCCGCACTCGAGAACCGAGTAGCTGCGCCCGAGGGCCGCACGATTTTGGGAATCGGCCCGGGCGACCGCGACAAGACTCTGGGTGTCGCGAAGCAGCTTCTGCGCGTGGCGGAGGCCACGACGCGGGACGAGATGCGGTGCGATATCTTCCGAAAATGGTGCGAGTTCTGATCGTTGAGCGCCCTCTCAGCGGCGCACGGGTTCAGAATTGGGGTTCCTTTCGTGGCGCTGGCAAACGGACGCGATTTCTCTCGTTGCCTTGCCCGAGTCCCCCCCCCTACCAATCAGGCCCTTCGCAGACCGCAGTAAGAACTCCGCGTGGCAGGTAACCGACTCGTGTCCCAATCAGCCCCCGCCGCAAAGAAGCGCCCCTCCGCCAAGCGGGGGAAGGCCAAGCGCGGCGGCGTGGAGGAAATCCGGTCACAGCCCATCGCCGATTGGGTCAACAGCAAGGCGTTCTCGATCGTGCATCGCACGAATCTGGTCTATAACACCTGCTGGGAGGATCCCCGGCTGGACCATCAGGCGCTGAACCTGGGGCCCGACGACACCGTGGTGGTGATCACGTCGGCGGGGTGCAACGCGCTGGACTATGCGATCGAGGGACCGCGCCACGTTCACGCGGTGGACATGAATCCGCGCCAGAACGCGCTGCTCCAGCTTAAGCTGGCGGGCATCCGCGAGCTTGAGTACGACGACTTCTTCCAGTTGTTTGGACGCGGCCGACTTAGGCGCTTCGAGCTCGCGTACAAGGAGAAGCTGCGGCGCCACCTTGCGCCCTGGTCCCAGAAGTACTGGGACCGCCACGGGAACTTCTTCGATAGCAAGCAGTCGTTCTATTTCCGCGGTTCCTCGGGTTCCGTGGCGCGGTTCTGCAACTACTACATCGACAAGGTGGCAAAGGTCCGCGACGACGTGGATGCGTTGCTCGAGGCGAAGTCGCTGGAGGAGCAGAAGCGCCTTTACGACCGCTCGCTCCGCGATGCGTTCTGGACAGGCTTCATGAGGAAGTTCGTGGGGAGCGGCACCACGCTTTCCATGCTCGGGGTGCCCCGCCAGCAGCGCCAGCAGGTGGAGCTGCACTTTGGTCGCGGCATCTCTGAGTTTATCGAGGATTGCAGCGAGACGGTATTCACGAAGCTGCCGATTCACGACAACTATTTCTGGCGGGTGTATCTGAAGGGCGAGTACACGGAGTCATGCTGTCCGCGCTACCTGACGCGCGACGGATTCGCGAAGCTCAAGGACGGGCTGGCCGACCGCGTAAAGACACACACGATGACGGTGGAGGGCTTCCTGCGCCATCACCCGGAGCCCGTGACGCATTTCGTCCTGCTGGATCACATGGACTGGCTGAGCACGTATCGCTACGAGGCGCTGGTCAGCGAGTGGCAGGCCATCGTGGACCGCGCGGCGCCGAAGTCGCGCGTGCTGTTTCGCAGCGGCGGCATGAAGGTTGGCTTCGTGGATCCCATCGAAGTCACGGTGCAGGGGCAGAAGCGCAAGGTCGGCGACATGATGACCTATCATCCCGAACTGGCGGATCGCCTCCACGCGCTCGACCGCGTCCACACCTACGGCAGTTTCTACATCGCGGACTTGGCGACGAGCTGATCGGTATCCCGTGGCGCTACTCTCCGACCTCAAGATTCTCTACAAGCTTGTCCTGAGCCCGATCAGCGGCGGCACCCACAAGGAGCGGCTTGAGAGCTTCTATGGCGGGCAGGCGGAAGGCTATGACGCCTTTCGCAAGCGCCTGCTGAAGGGGCGCGAGACGCTGTATCGCTCCATCGTGGTGCCGACCAACGGCGTGTGGGTGGACATGGGCGGGGGCACCGGCGCGAATCTGGAAAACATCGGTCCTGCGATCGCTTCGATGAAGCGCGTCTATGTGGTCGATCTCTCCACATCGCTCCTGAGGGTGGCTGCCGAGCGCGCGGCGGAGCGCGGCTGGAAGAACGTGACTCCGGTGGAGGCCGACGTGACGCAATTCGTTCCGGAGGAGGGCCTTGCCGATGTGGTGACGTTCTCCTACTCGCTCACGATGATCCCCGACTGGTTCGCGGCCATCGACCAGGCGCGGCGAATCCTGAAGCCCGGCGGAGTCATCGGCGTGGTGGACTTCTACGTCTCCCGCAAATATCCCGACTCGGGCCGCCGCCGCCACGGCTGGGCAACGCGCTCATTCTGGCCGGTTTGGTTTGCGTCGGATAACGTACATCCTTCGCCGGATCACCTGCCGTACCTCAGTCGGCGATTCGAGGAAGTATCGGTCAGGGAGCGGCGCGGAACGGTGCCGTATTTGATGGGGCTGACAACGCCGTACTATCGGTTTGTAGGGCGGAAGCCCGCCGGTGGCTGACGGTCCGAATCGGTGATTCCGATGGTCCGCCCTATCACGTTGACCTTGGCCCGACCACCACTTGGCGGCAAGATGCGGCCGTAACATCCAAGCATAAGGGATTCACCCATGATCGAAATCATCGTTGGGACCAATCGCCCCGGGAGCAATACGCTCAAGGTGGCCCGCATCATCGAGGGCTACTACAAGGAGGCTGGCGTCCCGACGGGGCTCCTCGACTTGCACGAACTTCCGCCGGAGATTTTCTTACCGTCAGCCTATGGTGAGAAGCCCGCCGCCTTCGCCCCGCTTCAGGATCGCGTTACTGCGGCGCACGGCCTCCATATCGTCATACCGGAATACAACGGATCCTTTCCCGGCGTCCTGAAGTACTTCGTGGACATGCTCAAGTTTCCCGAGAGCTTTGAGCATAAGTGTACCGCATATACAGGCGTCGCCGCCGGCGTGTGGGGCGGCTTGCGCGCGGTGGAGCAACTCCAGCTCGTCTTCGGATATCGCAACGCCTACAACTGCCCGGAGAGGGTTTGGATCGCGGGGGTACACAAGAAGTTGAGCGCCGACGGCGCGTCGTTTGCCGATGAGGCCACCGCCGACATTCTCCGCAAGCAGGTCGCCGCATTCGCTCCCTTTGCCGCGCGCCATCGCAACGCATAGAATCATGAAGACCATCGACATCGAGCGGCTGACTTCCGGCGAGCCCGTTTTCAGCTTTGTCCTGGCGGGCGAAGGGATCGATCCCGCCGCCGTGGCCGGCGGGGCGATCTCGCTTTTCGACGGCGAGTTGGTCGGCGTATCCGCGCGGGTGAACCAGCCGGGGCGTTCGGTGAAGGTGACCGTGATGCACGACGCGGACTACCGGCCAGAGGATGCCTTCCTTCGGGTAAAGCACCACGCGTGGGAGCGGGGACTGGCGTATGCCATTCTGCCGGGGTCGGCGGGTGTGCCGGATTTCGAGGTGGCGCTCTTTGACATGGACTCGACCCTGATCAATCAGGAAGTGATCGAGGAGCTGGCCGCGTTTGCGGGCCATCGTGAGCAAGTCGCCGAGGTCACGCGCCTGGCGATGGAGGGGAAGCTGGATTTCCATCAGGCTCTGCGCGAGCGCGTGAAGCTCCTTGCCGGGCAGCCTGCGTCTATTCTGGAGGAAGTGCTCAATCACCACATCACACCGACGCCCGGCCTCGAGGACATGGTCTCGGGCCTGCACGCGGCGGGGATCCGCGTGGCGGTGGTCTCTGGCGGATTCATCGACGTGGTGGGGCCCTTCGCGCGGGCCCATGGCATCGACCACGCCGTTGCGAATCGGCTGGAGGTCGCCAACGGCAGGCTCACCGGCGAGGTCCTTGGCGAGATCGTGGACGCCGATGTGAAGCGGCGCACGCTGGAGGAACTCTGCAAGGAGTGGCGCTGCACCCCAGCCAATGCGATCGCGATGGGCGACGGCGCCAATGACCTGAAGATGATGAAGATTGCGGGGCTCGGCGTGGCCTTCTGCGCCAAGCCCATCGTGCAGGAGCAGGCGCTGGCCGCGATCAACCGGCGACGGCTTGACGATCTATTGGGCTTTCTGGCGTAACTCCCGAAGTACCCTCTCCGTTTCGCGAAGCGCGACCGTGGCTCCGCCACGCTCGCGATGTGCCTCGCTCAACGACTCCTCCGCGGCATGCAGATCGCCCAGCGCCATCGCGACTTGGGCATGGACTATGAACGCGCGGCGCGCGGGGAAACCGTCTATACGAAGGTCCTGAGAGTGGGAACGGAACTCCTCCATTGCGGCGAGGAGGACACTGGCCGGCGCCGACGCGAGTTCGTCGATCCGGTCCGGATCAAAAATGTAGGTCGTCAGGCGGTGCCGCTCCGCGATCCCGGGGCGCGCGAAGAGTCGCCCCGAATCGTCCCACGCGACGAGATCCCAGCCCAATCCCCGTTGTATATGCGCCGCCATCGGCGCGCGAGAGCCGAACGGCTCATAGTAGAACGCGATTCCCAGCTTGTCGAGATGGGCCGCCCAATTGGGATCGCCGTCCGCAAAGCATGGCTCGTAGACCCCGCGAACATAGGCGGCGCTGTAGGCTTCCTGACGTCCATCCATGACGATGCCCTGGCGGACAACTCCCGGTTGGGAGAGGAGGACGCTCGACCAGCCGAACTCTGCGAGGACGGGACCTTCGACTTTGGGGATCCGGTCAAGGACCGAGCCGACTCCTCGCGTGTCGAGACGCGGATCGAGACCGAGTCCGGGGTGCATCCAAGGCGTAAGCGCGAGCGTCGCAGCCGACAATGAGGCGACTGCGAGAGCAACAATCGGGGGAGCACTCGTTCGGTCAGAGAGCCTGCGAAGAGGGACGTTTGAGGATGCGAACTCCGCCAGAAATGGAAGCCCTGCCAGCACCGCCGGGAGCGCCGCCCGCGGCACGGCAACGGAGAGGAGCGCCAGCGCGGCGGGAGCGAGCGCCTCCCATGCGCGTCCCTTTCGTATCAGCCAAATGCAGGAAGTGATAACGGCGAGGAGGACAGGAATCGCAGGCCACATCACGCGCCATACCTGGGTGCGATACTCGTCAGGCGTGACAACCGAATCGGCACCGCCAAGAAATGCGAAGGGGGAGATCATCGCCCGCAGGCCTGCGGGATGGAGGAGGGCGTATGCCAGGGCCGGAAGCACGAGCGCCGGGGCCAGCAGCAGCGCCTTTCTCGACATCGATTCGCGGCTCCCCATCACAAGCCCGCCAAGGAGAAAAAGACCCAGAAACCATTCCGCGTGGAGGAAGGACCAACAGAGGAAAAGAGTCCAAATGCCGACCATTCGCGAGGGGCCGATCCTCTCTTTTCCGCCGGAAAGCAGAAGGTGCGCCGCGCCGATCAGGAGGATTGAGAAGAGCCCGGGCCGTTCCACAAATCGAGAGGAGACGGCACACGCCGCGATGCCGACGATCAGGCAGGCGACCGCGGCGGAGGCGCCTCTCCGCACGGCCGCCAATGCCAGCATCCCGAATCCCCCCGCAACGCATCCGGCCTTCAACAGCACGAGCCCCGCCGGTCCGGCGACACCCCATACCAAGGCGAAAACGGGAGCTGCCAGAAGCCAAAGAGATGCGAAGGGAGTCTCCGGAGGGAGAAGCGGGAGGTAGAACTCGCGCCCCGCATAGCTGCCGTCCAGCATCGCCCGGCCCACTGCCAGATAGAACCCGAAATCGAGATCGTAAATCGACGTAAGGGAGAGGACGACCAATGCAAGGATCAACCCTGCGAAAGGGATGGTCCGCGATGCGAGCCCAGCCCGGGATGCAGGCATCGGGCGGGACCGCTTAGTCCGAACTGGTCGTGTGGATACGATTCACCTGAAGGCAATTGCGGCAGCCTTCGGGCACGATGCCGTCCTGCCAATCGCGCTGGAAGCCGAGGAACTTCTCGCTCTTGAGAAAGTCCATCAGGTTGCCCAGTCGAAGATCGCCATACACTCCGTCGTCCTTGGGCTTTTCTTCGGGGAGGTTGTAGGGACGGACGTCGTTGACGTTGAGGTAGCAGCAGCTTGAGACGCGGCCCTCGTAATCGATGAACAGGTTGGTCACTGGCTTCACGATGCACATGCCCTGATGGTGCATCTTGCGCGGGTGGATATCGAGGCGGATACCGACTTCATCGGCTGTGCGGCGTGCCTCGGCCAGGACGGCGTCGTGGCGCTCGACCATTTCTGGGGTAAGGTCCGCGGCGATTCCCGTATTCCACATGGCGTCGGCGAGTTCGGCACGGTGGATCACTGTCTCGATATGCTTGGCCACGAACTGGTCGAAGCCGCATCGCGCGGCAAGCCGGATGGCGCCGGGGAGCTGCTCGAAGTTCTGACGCAACTGCACGAAGGACCACTGCATGGTGGTCTGTGCGCCGATCTCGCGGCGGAGCTTGTTGAACGCCGTCAGGCGCTCCACCAGCACGTCGAAGGTTCCCTTGCCGCGCACGTACTCGTAGGTCGCCGCGTTGTCGGCATCGCAGGAGACGGAGATCAGTTCGAGGTTGGTGTCCAGTATCTTGCGATCCAGCGGCTGACGAAGCAACAGGCCGTTGGACGTGAAGCACGTCCACACACCCGCCGCGCGGCACCGGTTGATGATCTCCGGCAGCTCCTTGTTCATGAGCGGCTCGCCCCAGCCGGTCAGGTGGACGTACTTGAAATGGTGGATGTGGGGCTGGACGTGCCGCTCGAACATGTCGAGCGAGAACATCCCCTGGGGCACCCCCTCGAAATGGCGCGGGCACATGACGCACTTAAGGTTGCACGCATAGCTCGACTCGATGTTGAGCGTGTCGGGAAATGGCAGGGGGGCCTTCTCGTTGAATACCTTCTGCTTGAGCGTGCGGAGCTTGTCGAGAACCTGTGACATGTTGGGCGGCGGGAATCCTTGGCCAGTGGCACGGGCGGACTGCCCATGCACTTTCGTAAGACGCGGGGGGAGATTCGCGCGGCCGCCCAAGCCTGTCAAGCCGCTACGCCTCGGGCGGCGAGTAGATCATCTTTGGAGTGATTCCGAGCATGCGCAGATAGACCGTCAGGATACCTCGATGGTGGGCGGTGTGGTCCATCGCGCTCCACACGGCAAGCTCCTTGGGAATCGGCCCCATGATGGGGTTGGGAGCCATGTTGGATTGGAGTTCCGCCTCGGTCATCTTTTCCACGAAGCCGATGATCTGATCCCATGCGGCGTCCAATTCCGCCTTTGCCTGATCGAGCGTTACCGGGTTGCGCAACTCGACCTCGTGCTTGGCGAAGTCCATGTCGAAACCGGTTCCAAAGGCGCCCTCCTGAAACCAGAGGAGAGTAGCGCCGATGTGCCGGATTTGCTGGGAGACAGTCATCATGCCGTCTGCGGGACGGAAGTCGGCATGCTGGGGTTCGAACTGACCGATGGCGTTCGAGAGGAAATGACGGTCCATCGCGATACTTTGGGCAAAGAGCTTTCCATCCATGACTCGAAACCTCCAATTGGCGAATGGAAAGCGAATCTGCCAGGCGGCGGGGCAGGGTCAACGAAGATCTTACGAATCCATTTCGCGGGGGGTTCGGTCATCTGCGCTAGCGGGTTGGTGCCGTCGGGGAAAGCTCAGAGAGGAGTTGGATGGATCCATTCAACCGCATCGAGGCTCAGTGCGCGGCGTGGCCCCACGTCGGCTTGTGCTCGAAGTGCTCGTTGACGAATTTGCCGTCTGCCATCCACGAGCGCTTGTTCTTGTAGGGGCAGGCCTTGAGGCGGATGTGCTCCTCGAACTCGCTCCAGAAGGTGTTCAGCGCGGAGCTGACGGGCCACGCGGCGGCGTCGCCCAGGGCGCAGATCGAGCGACCGCAGATCATGCCGGTGCCAGGTCCCGTACCCGCGAGGGAGCGCAGCATCTCGAGATCGCCGGGGGTGCCCTCGCCGTTCTCGATGCGCATGAGGATCTTGTGGAGCCAGGCCGATCCCTCGCGGCAGGGCGTGCACTGGCCGCAGGATTCATGGCGATAGAAGGCACTCAGGTTCGCGATGGCCCAGACCGGGCAAACGGTGTGATCCATGACCATCATGCCGGCGGAGCCAAGGAAGGAACCCACGGCCTGCATGCCCTCCATGGATACGATGGCATCGAGATGCTTGGGCAGGAGCCACGGCACCGACGAGCCGCCCGGGATGATGAACTTGAGATCGTGATCGTTGCGGATTCCACCGCACAGATCATAGATAACCTCGCGCAGTGTGATCGTCATGGGGATCTCGAAAACCCCGGGCTTCTTGACGTGGCCAGAGACGCAGAGCAGGCGCGGGCCCGTGGACTTCTCGTGGACGTAGGACTTGAACCAATCCACGCCCTTCTTCAGAATCCAGCTCACGTTGATGATCGTCTCGACGTTGTTGATGATGGTGGGCTTGCCGTATAGACCGCTGATAGCCGGGAAGGGCGGCTTGAGCTTGGGGTAGCCGCGATAGCCTTCCAGAGAGGTGAGCAGTGCCGTCTCTTCGCCGCAGATATACGCACCGGCGCCGCGATGCACAACGACGTCGAGGCGCTTGCCGCTCCCCATAGCATTCTCGCCAAGTAGTCCGGCGGCATAGGCCTCGTCCACGGCCTGCTGCATGACCTTGGCCGACTTGTAGTACTCGCCGCGGATATAGATGAAGGCCAGATTGGATTCAATCGCGTGCAGGGTACAGATGATGCCGTCGATCAGGGTGTGGGGGCGCTGCTCCATGAGCGGGCGATCCTTGCACGTCCCCGGCTCCGATTCGTCGGCGTTGATCGTCAGGTAACGCGGCCCGAGGCCCTTGGGAAGAAAGGTCCACTTGAGCCCGGTCGGGAATCCCGCGCCGCCGCGGCCGCGCAGGCCGGAGTCCTTGACGATGCCGATGATCTCATCGGGCGCCATGGTCAGTGCGCGCTTGGCGGAATCGTAGCCGCCGACTTTGCGATAGTCGTCGAGCCACTCGGTGCGGTCCTCCTCGATGTTGGGGAGGAGCACTCGCTCGTAGGCGGCGACGGCGGGGGGGATGGTGACGCTCATGTGGTTGGCTATCCTTCTAGGGGGTGCGGAGTGGGACGGATGGCGCTGCGGGCTTAGTGATTTGGGCGAAAGATGTCTGCGACGGCGATGGGTACGGCTGGTTCAAAGAGCGCAGCAAGAGTCTCGCCGGGCTTCAGGATGAGCACGGTCGCATAGACTTCCTTATCCCGCTGCGGATCGCGGTAAACCTCGAGGCAGCCAGCCCTCAAGTTCACGATCCAGTATTCGGGAATTCCGGCGCGTGCATACACGGCGAGCTTGACCTTTTGATCCTTACCGAGGGTGGAGTCGGAAACTTCCACGGCAAGCACCACCCTTGCGGGACCAGCATACTTCCCCGCCGAGGGATCGGCGCGCTCAACCAAAACGTCGGGATCGAAGAAGTTGCTATCGTCCAAGCGGATGGAAGTGAGGGACACTTCGTAGCCGTTCTCCGCGAAGGCATTGCTGAGTAGAGTTATCACTCTAGCCTGAGCGATTCCGTGAGGTCGCCGACTGGGACTCATGCGGTACAATCCTCCCTCGATCAATTCCACCCGCTCGGCTGCATCGATGATCTCGGCGTCCACCATGCGCAGGAACTCGTCCACTGTGATCGGGCGACGGAGATCGCTTTCTTCTTCAACGAGTGGGAGGGTGGCGGACATCTATCGAGTCTCTCTCAGTTGCAGCTTGCCAGAATCTGATCGATGCTGCCGGGCGTCAGGTTGCCGTGGAGTTTCTCCCCCACCAGCATCGCGGGCGCCTCGGAGCAGGCGCCGATGCACTCCACGTTCTCGATGGAAAAGCGCCCGTCGGCGGAGATGTTCTTGCCGCGGGGGATGTTGCACTTGCCGCGCAGATACTCGATGGCCTCGTGGGCACCACAGATCGCGCAGGCCAGCGTCTGGCAGAACGCGATGTGGTGCCGCCCCACCGGGTGCTGGTGGAACATGGTGTAGAAGCTGACGACCTCGTACACTTCGGCGGCGGTGCAGCCGATGATTTCCGCGGCTTCCTTCATGGCGTCCTGCGGAACCCAGCCGACCTCCTCCTGAATCATCCAGAGCACCGGGAGCAGGGCGCTCCGGCGGGAGGGGTACTTTGCGATCAGCTTCGCGATTTCGTCCTGCTTGTGGGAAAGGTAGGGCATCGTTTCGTGGCCTTGGGCGGTGTGATCAGAGTCGGATGAGCTGGCTGGGGGTGATCTTGATCGTCGGGTCGACGAGGGATGAGACTGCCTGGTCGCCGGAGAAGCGGCTCGCAGGCTTGTATGTACACGCTTCGCGCTCGGGATCGCGGGGCACGCGGATGTTCTTCCCGCGTACGTCGAAGACCCCGTATTCGGGAATGCCAGCGGAGGCGCAGGCAGAAAGCTTGATCTTGAGATCCTGCGAGAGCGTGGATCGCCCGACTTCGACGACCAAGAGCGCGCTTTCCGCAGTGGGATAATCCACTGCGCTCTCGGCACGAAAGACAACCAGCTCGGGCTCGAACGCATTCACTTCGTCGAGTACCAGCGTCGCCTGGCAGGATATGCTGTCCTCCAGTCCAGATGATTGGCGTGAGAGCAAGACGATCAGTCTGGGTATTGGCTCGTTGTGTCGGTTGCTCTGTGGACTTATTGGCACAATCTCCCCATCGATCAGTTCCACCCTCTCGTCCGGCGCAATGATCGCCTCCTCCGCCATGCGGAGATAATCGGTGGTGGTGAGGGTGCGCTGAACAGGCGGGGCGGTCATGGGGGTGAAGGGGCATTCCTTGGGGGCTTGCCCGCAGGGGCCATGATCCGGCGGGCGAGGGAATTACACCGGGTTTCCCCGGCAATGACAAGCAAAACGGGGATCAGCGATCCACCTCGCCCATGACGGGATCCAGCGAGGCGATGATCGCCACGATGTCCGCCACGGTGGCGCCGATGCTCATCTTCTCGAGGGCGCCCAGGTTGATGAAGCTGGGGCTGCGGATGCCGAGGCGATACGCCTTGGGTCCGCCGTCGGCGACCATGAAGAAGCCGAGTTCGCCCTTGGGCGACTCGATCGCGCTGTAAACTTCGGCGGAGGGAACCTTGAAGCCCTCGGAGGCGAGGAGGAAGTGATGGATCAAATCCTCCATCGACTTCTTCACGTTTTCCTTGGGGGGGAAGATGATCTTGGGATTGTCGATATTGACGGGCTCGCTGGAGCACTTCTCCAGCTTCTCGAGCGCCTGGCAGGCGATCTTCCAAGCCTCCTTCATTTCCTTCATGCGGACGAAGTAGCGCGCGAGGCAGTCGCCCTTGGTCTCGATGGCGACCTCGAAGTCCATCTCCGGGTAGGCAAGATACGGGCAATCGCGGCGTATGTCGTAGTTCACGCCGCAGGCGCGGAGCGACGGCCCGGTAAGGCCATAGCTGACCGCGTCGGCGCCGCTGATCACGCCCACGTTCATCACGCGGTTGAGGAAGATCTCGTTGCCGTTGAGCATGTCCTCGAATTCCTTGTGGGCCTTCATGTACTGGCCAAGGAAATCGCGCACCATGCGGCGCCATTCGGGATAGTCGGCGCGGGAAACGCCGCCGACGCGCATATAGCTGACGGTGAAGCGCGCGCCGCAGATCCACTCGTAGAGGTCGTAGATCTTCTCGCGCTGCGTGAACGCCCACATGAACACCGTCATGGCGCCGAGTTCCAGCGCGCCGGTGCCGAGCCACAGCAGGTGGGCGGAGATGCGCGCCAGCTCGCACAGCAGCGTGCGCAGGTACTTGCATCGCGGCGTGATCTCCAGCCCCAGCGCCTTCTCCACCGTCATCACATAGGCGGTGTTGTTGGACATCGGCGCCAGATAGTCCATCCGGTCCGTGTAGGGGATGAACTGGTGGAAAGTCTTGTGCTCGGCGTGCTTCTCCTTGGCGCGATGCAGGTAGCCAAGGTGGCTCGTCGCCTTGGTGATGACCTCGCCGTCGAGCTCGAGCACCACGCGCAGCACGCCGTGGGTGGACGGGTGCTGGGGACCCATGTTAAGGGTCATGCTCTCGAGGGTCTGGACTGGTAGCTCGACGATGCGCTTTGTGGCAGACATTTAGGACTCCGGGGGTGAAGCGAAGGGGTTGTTGCTCAGATATCCGACAACTGCTCGCGCACGCGCGGCACGAGGTTCTTGGGTTCGCCGGCTCGGGGCTCGGTGGATCGCTTGAAGTAGAACGACTTTACGCCGCCGAGGGGGAAGTCCTTGCGGAGCGGGTGGCCCTCCCAGTCGTCGGGCATCAGGATACGGCGAAGGTCCGGGTGGCCGCGGAAGACAATGCCAAACATGTCGAAGGTCTCGCGCTCGGTCCAGTCGGCGATCTTCCAGACGCTGTCCACGGAATCGATCACCGAGTCGTCGTCGGGGACGCCCGCCTTGACGCGCATGCGGTGCTTGCGGGTGGTGGAGTAGAGCTGGTAGATCAACTCGTAGCGAGGTTCGATTCCGAGGGACGAGCGGTCCACGGCTGTGATGTAGCTGCAAGCGTCGAAGCGGAAGTCGGCGTCGTCGCGCAGCTTCGTGCAGACGGCCACGATCACGTCGCGGTCAACGACCATCACAAGTTCGTTCTGGGGAGTGATCCCGATGGAGAGGATCTTCTCCCCGAAGAACTCCTTCAGCTTGTTGTTCAGCAGTTCGGACAGCTTGTTCAGATCGACAGGCACCGGGTGAACTCCTTGCGCGTGGGAACGGGGATCAGCAGCATCTGCTGGGTCAAAAGACGGGCGTGCGGCCGACCTTCTTCTGGAGCTGCATGATGCCGTAGATGAGCGCCTCGGGCCGCGGAGGGCAGCCGGGGACGTAGACGTCCACGGGGACGATTTCGTCCACGCCCTGAAGCACCGAATAGACATTGTACATGCCGCCGCAGGACGAGCATGCGCCCATGGCGATGACCCACTTGGGTTCGGCCATCTGGTCATAGATGCGGCGGACGACGGGGGCCATTTTCTTGGTCACCGTGCCGGCCACGATCATCAGGTCGGCCTGGCGGGGCGATGGGCGGAACACCTCGGCGCCGAAGCGCGCCAAGTCGAACCGGGAGGCCGCCGTGCCCATCATCTCGATGGCGCAGCAGCTAAGCCCCATCATCACGGGCCACATCGAATTGCGCCGCGCATAGCCGATCGCGTCGCTCAGGGTTTTTGTCAGAGCGTTCTCGGGGCCCTGGAGGGCGACGAAGTCCGTCTCGCCCTCGCGCGTTCCCGTGATCACGCCCGCTCCAGTTGTCAGTTCCAATTGAGGGCACCTTTCTTCCACTCGTAGAGCAGGCCCACGAGCAGGATCACCATGTAGGCAAACATCACGACCATCGAGTAGGGGACGAAGCCGGCGACTGCCGCGTTATCCTGGTGGGTCATCGCAAGCGCCCAGATGATGATGTAAACAATCTCCATGTCGAAGAGCAGGAAAAGCAACGCCACCAGGTAGAAGCGCACGAACACCTGAACGCGGGCGGTGCCCACGGAGGGAACGCCGCATTCGTAGGGTTCTAGCTTGGTGGGGTTCGGCTTGCTCTTGCCGAGGAGGGGCGACACCACAAGGTTGAAGACGTAGAATCCCACGGCGATGACGAACATCGCGAGAACGGGCAGGTAGGCCTGTTCCAGTGGGGTGTAGGCAAGGAGCGAAAGGGGCGTCAGACTCACGGGTGGGAAGCTCTCAGCCGATGAATTTGTGAAAAAGTTCACAAGCCTCCGGAGCGTGGTGCTGGCGGGGTCCCATGTCAATTGCAAAGCCCCACAGATCAGCGATGCCGCCAACCGGGGGATTGGCCCTTGCGCTGGGGCTCATTTCCGAAAGAAGAGACGCAGATTTCCGTCCTCGAACACCTTGTCGTACTCGGCCAGAAAAGCTGGGTCCAGAAAGTCGTCCCAGCGGTCGATCATCACAATCGCATCATAGGTGATGCCCGACCACGACGGGGTCCTTTCAAGGGGAGCGGTTTCGTTCTGCACGTTCAGATGCCCGAACCAAGGAAGGGGCTTGCCCATCCTGATGAGGTAGTAGCTTAAAGGCCACTCCCAAGACTCCTTGTCCGCCACAATGGCCACGCGGGCGGGATGGCGTTCGGCAATCTTCTCGGCTATGATGCGGTAGGGTATCTGGCGGTCGGGCTGGCTTGCGAAGAGTTCGCGGTCATCGTCCAGGAGGAACACGCTCCGTTCACCCACCAGCGGTCGCATGAAGTTGAAGATCGGGGTCGGCAGCCCTGCAATCAGCAGTAGGAAGACCGCCCCGGCCCTGACCAGGGGCAGCCCCTGCAGGACGACCACAAGCAGCGGCATCCCCATGAGGAAGAATGGAATCTGCAGGCGCGTGATCCATGGCTGGTAGCGCAGAATGAACATGAAGAATAGTGCTCCCCCGAGGGTGCAGAGTGCATAGATGCCCCGATCGCGCCGCCATCGGACCACCGCGATGCCGCAGGCGAGGATCGTGGCGAGCATGCTCAGGCGGTTGGGCGCCCAGTCCTCGTGCCAGACCCAGTGATCGTGCTGGAAACGGTCCTTCAGGTTGTAGTATGCTCAGGGAAACGTGGCCTCCTCCATGTTGATGGTGATGCCGAAGGGCGCCAGGACATCCACGGTCTTCCGGAAGACTTTACTATTATGGCGCCTGTTGGATGTGGCGAAGTTGACGCCGATGTTGCGCGCTGTGTTGGCAAGGAGCACGTCCAGGCCCCACCGCTGGTTGGTGATCATGATGCGTTGGGGACCTCCGTAGGGATTGCCGAAGACGGAGTTGTTGCGAACTAGGAATGGGACCGCGAGCGCCAGCGTGCAGATGCTAATGATCGCAAGACAGGGGATCCATCGCCTGCGGAAATGGAAGAGTGCCTCGAACCCAATCCAGAGGCAGAAGGGAAATGCGAAGAAGTCCACGGTCCCCTTGGTAGTTAGGCCGATTCCAAGGGCAGTGCCCGTCAGAAAGCTCAATCCCGGGCTGGGATTCGACTTGTCCTTGAGCAGCTTGAAAGTGAACGCGATGAATACCAGAATCCAGGCGGCGGCGGTCAGGTCATCCTGAGTGCTGGACGCCTGGAGAACCGCCATGGGAATCGACCAGATGAGCGCGCCGGCGAAGAGCTGCGTCTGGCGGTTGCCGCCAAGGCCGCGCGCAATAAGCGAGGATGCCAGGGTTGCCGCAACCGCCGCAATCCACTGGCCCAGATAGAAGAACTTATAGGTGCCGGAAAGCAGCTCGAAGTGCAGCAGTGTAAATCCGGCGCCCGGGTTAAGCTCTATGAGCCGCGTCACATGGGCCGGGAAAACCATCAACGAGCGGTGCTGCATCCAATAGTGGATTCGGGGGAGCTTGTAGGTCATCGAATCCCAGTTGTTGGGAGGCGACAACAGGCCCGACGCGAAGGCGCAGACCGCCACGAATCCGGCGATGCCAACGGCGGCCTATTCGGCGTAGCTCAGACGCGGGCAGCGCAAGTCGGGGAGGACGAGCAGGCAGCTTCGTCGCCGCAGGAGTACCAGCCCCCCGGCCACTGCAACCAGGCATGACCAAATCAGGGCGATATTGAATCGCGTGATTGCGTGGAATGGAGAAAGGGCCTCGGTCATCCCGACTAGGATGCCGTAGGTCATTGTCAGGCCGGCGAGAATGGAAAGACGACGCTCTCGAATGTGCTGATAGGCGAGGAGCGAGAGGAGGAGGAACGCGGTGGGGAGGAGGAGAACGAGCATGGGCGCAAGAACTCGCTTGTATGCGGCTCCAACGCGACCAGACACATCAGGACGGCGAGACGGGACGCGAGCAAGGCCGAGACCGGCAAGGAAAATGTCGGGCATCCAGCCAGCAATCCCCGCCGCCTCCTATGGCCGGAATCCAAACCACTCCTGCGCATTTCGGTGGCACACGCGCTCCACCAAATCCCCCACCAGATCGAATTCCATCGGGAGTAGACCCGCCTCCATGTCACGCCCCAGCATGTTGCAGAGCACACGCCGAAAGTAATCGTGCCGGGGGAATGACAGGAACGATCGCGAGTCGGTCAGCATGCCGACAAAGCGCGATAGAAGGCCCGTCAGCGCGAGGGTTTCGAGTTGCTCCTCGATGCCGCGCTTCTGGTCGAGGAACCACCAGGCACTCCCCCACTGGATCTTGCCGGGGAGGGTTCCATCCTGGAAGTTTCCGACCATCGTCGCGAAGACGGCGTTATCCGCCGGGTTGAGGTTGTAGAGGATCGTTCGCGCCAATTCCCCGCTGGAATCCAGCCTGTCGAGGAACCGGGACAGCGTCCGCGCCATGGGTCGGTCACCGATGCTGTCGCACCCGGCGTCGGCGCCGATACGCTGGACGAGACGCGTGGTGGTGTTGCGGAGGGGGCCGAGGTGGTACTGCTGGGCCCAGCCGAGCCGGTGGTAGAGGCGGCCAAGCTCCAAAAGCAGCGCCGAGCGGAAGGCCGATGTCGCCGTGGGCGAAACAGGCTCGCCACGCCGAGCCGCGCGGAAAGTGGCCTCGATGACAGCAGGCGAGTAGTCTTCGGCATAGGGCTCCTCCAGCCCGTGGTCGGAGAGGCGGCAGCGCTGTGCCGCGAAGAACTCCGCCCGCTTCGTCAGCGCCGCCATCAGATCGTCGAAGGTCTTGATCTCCATGCCCGCGGCAGCGCCAAGGCCGTCGTCCAGATAGCAATTCCAAGCCTCGGCGCCATGAATCGCGAGGGAGCGGTCGGGGCGAAACGTGGGAAGAACGAGGGTCTCGAACGTCGAATCGGCGGCGATCTTTGCGTGGTGATCCAGCGAATCCGCCGGATCGTCGGTGGTGCAGATCACCTCCACGCGGAACTGGCGTGCGATGCCGCGCGCGGTGAAGGCGGGCTCCGCGAGGCGCGCGTTGCACTCCTCCCAGATGGAGTCCGCGGTCGCGGGGGAAAACAGCCGGTCTACAATGCCGAAAGGCCGCGCCAGTTCCAGATGCGTCCAATGGTAGAGGGGATTCCCCAGCGTCATCGGCACCGTGGCGGCCCATGCGTCGAACTTCGCGCGGTCGGTCGCTGGGCCGGTGATCAGGTCCTCCGCAATGCCGTTGGCGCGCATGGCCCGCCACTTGTAGTGGTCGCCCTCCAGCCAGATGCGCGTCAGATTCTCGAAGCGCCGGTCGTTCGCGAGGTCCGCGGGCGACAGGTGGCAATGGTAGTCGATGATCGGCTGTTGGGCGGCGTGCTCGTGATAGAGCCGACGCGCAGCATCGCAGGAGAGGAGAAAGTCCTCGCCGATGAAGGGGCGCTGGAGTTGCATGGAAACGGGTTCCCTTTCTCGG
>Ga0105049_10002370_pt1 | contig 22277 bp, 27 predicted proteins | sample MAT06_FD_78087 | JGI IMG/M metagenome (GOLD analysis project Ga0105049, IMG submission 78087) | Freshwater microbial communities from Lake Fryxell liftoff mats and glacier meltwater in Antarctica - MAT-06 | ecosystem: Environmental > Aquatic > Freshwater > Ice > Liftoff microbial mat | place...
AACGACTTTCAGTCGCGTGTCGGTTCGAAGGCCAAGCCGGTCAAGAAATTGGGCGCCATCACGCTCACGTCCGGCGACCTCTTAAAGTACGCATACGACAAGGAGATCAAGGCCGATCCCGTCATGCCCGCAAACCACGTGTTCGAGAGCGAGTCGGAATTCGTGGCATATCTCGACCAGATGATCCAGAAGCAGCCGAACGGCGAAAAGGGCGACCTCCTCAGCAACACCTACTGGAACATCTTTTATGTCGCAGACTGCGTCATGCACGTGCTCTGGGACTCCCGCCGCCGGGTGTGGCACGTCGCAACGTGGCGCCTCGGCGTCGATCACTTTGTCGCCCGCTCGTGGTGCCACGACGTCGGTATCTGGCACCCCGGCTATCGCGTGTTCGGTTGCAACTGAATCTCTAACCTTGGGCGAGTCTGGCTCCATAAACCTTTTTGGGCCAGACTCGCAATCAAATACCTTAGATTTCTTTGATACTTTGTATCTTTGAAACTTGGGTATTTTTTGTTTTGTACCACACAAGCATTTCTTGTTTACTAACTCGAAGACTTGCAAGAAAACAATGCCATATACTAGGAATGGGTTCTTGGTAATGTTTCGGTTACGGCTGAAGCGTAAGAATTCTAAAAATTTATAAGTTTGGATTTCCTCAGTCAAGGTTTGGGAAAGCGCACTGTAAATTTTTATAAAAAAATTGGTAGTTGGTACCTGAGACTGGAGGACTTTATGTCCCAAATACGATTCAGCCTAGCGAGTATTCCACAGGCACGAGCACGGATGGTCTTGGGTACGAGAGTCGCAGACTGCGTCGTGAACGTGAACTGGAACTCCGACAACCGGAAGTGGAACGTCAACACGTGGAACCTCGACGACGATAACTGGAACGCCGGCAATCGCGCGTTCGGTTGCAACTCCCATATTTCTCCCGCGCCTAGTACGCGGGAGTTTTCGTTTCGAGTCCGCGCTTCCAGCCACCAAGCATTTTTCCGATCTCAAAGAGTCGTTCAGATAAGACGACATACTTCTGATTATCCAAAGCTTTAATTTCCCACGAGACCCGTAAAAGAAACTTTAGCGCGTCAAGCTTACGAATTGCCTCTGTAATTGAGAGAAGTTTCTCAGATTTACCCTGATAACTCGCTGCCCACAGCAGCTCTGCTATTTCTTCAAACAAAAATATCTATCTTATCTCCAAGCGTGTAGCGTGATTTCTTAGGAAAATGGTTTCTAAATTCATACCATAACTTATATACTGAAACACTATGCTCGATAATCGGCAAAAGCTTCGGGGGCGGGGGGTAGCATTCATGGTTTAAATCGTATTCAACTAGCTAGTAGTTATAACGATATCATTTCGACGGAAAATTTGCTTGAAGCGTGGAGTGATTTTTTAGTAGGAAAACGAAAGCGTCTGGACGTACAAGACTTCGAGCGACGCCTCATGGATAACTTACTTTTTCTTAAGGAAGATTTGATAACAAAAAATTACCGACACTCTTTGTATAAAGCATTCAAAATAACCGACCCTAAGCCTCGCGATATCCATAAGGCCACTGTGCGAGACAGGCTTTTGCATCACGCCATTTATCGGAAGCTCTACCCATTCTTTGAGCGCACGTTCATAGCAGATTCTTATTCCTGTAGAAACAAGAAGGGAGTACATAAGGCACTTGCGCGATTCACAAAGTTTGCTCGTATGGTTTCTCGGAATCATGCAAGCACGGTATGGGTACTCAAATGTGATATTCGAAAGTTCTTTGCCTCGATTGACCACGGAATCCTTAAAGAGATTCTTTCCCACTATAGTAGAGATGAGGATATCAACTGGCTGCTTTCAACCATTATAGACAGCTTCTCGCCAACAACGCCCGGTGTAGGCCTTCCGCTTGGTAATCTTACCTCACAACTCTTTGTAAATATTTACATGAACGAATTTGACTAGTTCGCTAAACACCAACTGAAAGCAAAATACTATATCCGCTATGCCGACGACTTCGTATTCTTATCCACGGATAAATCCCAGTTGGAAGCATTAATTCCACGTATCGACACGTTTTTTTGGAAAAGACTGAGACTAACGCTACATCCACTCAAAGTATCTATTGCTACGGTATCTTCAGGTATTGATTTCCTCGGTTGGGTACATTTTTTAAATCACAGGACTCTGCGTACCGCAACTAAAAAACGTATGTTCAAGAAAATTAAGGATTCTGGAGAAAAGCCTGAGGTAATTCAGTCTTACCTAGGTTTACTGAGTCATGGCAATGCATACATCTTAAAGGAAAAAGTGAAAATTCTTTTTAAACATCACCCAACGGAAGCTAGAAAGCAGTAAGACAAGCGCTTGCATTAAAAGTTAGATAGTGCTATAATGCATACACAACTGTTCTCTTAGTTTTTGTCTTCTGATGTTTCAGAGGGCACCCGAGGGTATTATATTTTTATGCCCCTTTGAAACTCACGAGACCACTTGGGTCTGGATGTAACACCAGAAATTATAATCGTCCGACTCGTAACCAGTAGGCTACGATCTATCGGACAACCCAATAAAATATATTTATGACAACAACGTATATGCGCCGTAATGACGGCCGTCGTCCGCCACAGCCTTCCCGTGATTACGGGCGTTCTGGTGGCGGAGGTAATAGAAGTAATGGACCCGTTCACCGCTCTAGCGGGGGACGTCCTTCTCCGTCTCGTGGCGGGAACCGCGGAGGTGGCGGAGGCAAAAGAGGTTTTCAAGAAATGAATGTTGATCTCTCAAAGCTTATTAACAAGGCACAACCTGCTGAGGATACTGCTGTGTACGTCTCAACACACGCTTTTGCAGACTTTGCAATTGAGGAATCACTAAAGAAAAACATAATCGGTAAAGGGTACGTTCACCCGACTCCTATTCAAGATCAGGCGATTCCGTACGTTCTTGAAGGAAGGGACATTGTCGGCATTGCAAATACAGGAACAGGTAAGACAGCAGCATTCCTCGTACCTCTCATTGATAAGGTGCTAAAACACCGTGATGAGCGCGTTCTTATTATGGTGCCAACTCGCGAGCTTGCCATTCAAATTGAAATGGAGTTTTACGGATTTGCAAAACAGCTTCAGGTACACGCGGTAACGTGTGTGGGAGGAGCCGGCATCGAACCGCAAATGCGCGGACTTCGCCGTAACCCAAATTTTGTGATTGGAACGCCAGGACGTCTAAAAGATCTTATGGAGCGACGCTCTTTGAACCTTTCAAACTTTGGAACGGTAGTGCTTGATGAGGCTGATCGAATGCTTGATATGGGATTCATCAATGACATGCGTGAAATTATGAGCACGATGCCCTCAAAAAGGCATACACTCTTTTTCTCAGCCACTCTTTCTCGCGACATTGAAGCGCTTATTGGAGCATTCCTCAATAATCCTGCAAGAGTTTCTGTTAAAACAAGAGACACTGCACATACCATCGACCAAGACGTCATCCGCGTAGCTCCCGGAGGAAAGTTTGAGAAACTGGTAGAGCTTCTCGGCGAACCTTCTTTTGACAAGGTAGTTATTTTCGGACGCACAAAACATGGTGTTGAGCGCCTGGCTAACGACTTATGCCATCGGGGCATCAAGGCAGAAAGTATTCACGGAGACAAAACCCATGGACGTCGTCAAAAAGCGCTAGGACTCTTTAAGCAAGATCACGTCCAGGTATTAGTTGCAACTGATGTTGCTGCTCGCGGACTGGATATCAATGGAGTTTCTCATGTGATTAACTACGATTTGCCAGCTACCTATGAGGATTATACTCACAGGATTGGCAGAACTGGACGTGCAGGAGCTACAGGTAAGGCCCTTACGTTTATTTAAGGTTGATGTTGGACTGAGTCAAAAAAGGATAAAAAAAATCGCCCAGACGGGCGATTTTTTCGCAGGAGTCATCCAGATGCAGTTTCTACTTGCGTATGCTTTATACAGGGTATACTAAAGAGGTCCCACAAGGGTATGAATGAATTTCTGAAAATGGACATCTTCTTTGTCGTTGCGACAGTTGCAACGGTATTTGTCAGTATGCTCGTATGCATGGCGCTCTATTACCTCGTTCGATTTCTCGCAACGATAAATCGTATCGGAGAGGAAATTGAGGAAGAGACCGGGGCCATACGCGCTGATATAGAAGAGACACGACATAAGGTAAGACGTGAGGGACTTCGATTCACACACTTAGTTTCGTTTTTCAAAAAAACGGCAAGCCGAGTTACGCCGAAAAAAAAGCGAAAATCTTAATCATCATTTAATTTTGTATGGCAACTAAAAAATCAGCAAAAAGTACGAAGAAAGGTCAAAGTAATACCGCAATAGCTCTTGAAGTAGCCGGAGGAGTTCTTGCCGTAGCCGCGGCTGCTGGAGCCGGATACTATTTCTATGGAGATAAAAAAGCGAAAAAGCATCGACAGGCTGCGAGTAAGTGGGTGGTCGGTATGAAAGCTAAAGTAGTAAAAGAAGCAAAGGCGCTAAAGAAATTAGATCAAAAAGCAATTGGAGTCATTGTTGAAAATGCAGCAAGCGCATACAACAACGTACGCTCTGTTGATAAAAAAGATCTACAGAGAGCAGCAATGGAGCTTAAGAAGAATTGGAAAGAGATAGAGCGCGAAGTGTCTTTGGTCACTAAAAAAGCAAAGCCAGTTGCGAAAAAAGCAGTTAAGAAGGCGGTAGCAGGAGTAAAAAAGACGGTCAAAAAAACCAAAAAAGCTGTTAAAAAAGTAGGAAAAAGCTAAGCGCAAGGTTGTTTTAAGAAGTGATATACTTACAAGCATATTAGTCAAAGAGAATAATTATGGATCAGGGAAGTCAAAATGTGTTTGTAGAGAAGTATTTAACACCACTAGCAGTACTCCTTGCAGCCGTTATAATTGCTTTTGCATTTATTTTCGGGTCAGGAATAAGTGGAAAAAATAGTGATGGAGAAACACCACAAGAGCAGGCTGTTGATGTAAAAAACATTAAGACAGAGGGAGTACCGTTTATTGGAGACGTGAATGCTCCAACAACAGTGGCAATTTATTCTGATTTCGAGTGTGGATTTTGTAAACAATTTGAGCAAAATGTAGTGCCAAAACTTATCGAATCGTATGTTTCTACCGGAAAGACTAAAATTCTTTTCAAGGATTTTCAGTTTTTGAGTGAAGATTCAACAACTATCGCAGTGTATGCGCGAGCTGTATTTGCAACGCATCCAGAGCAATTCTATGATTGGTATAAGGCTGTTTATGAAGCACAAGACACAGCGCCTGGTGGCTTTGGTAACTTAGCTTCTGTGTCTGCACTTACCAAGACTATCGATGGAATCGACGTAGTGAAAGTTGAAAAACTTATGAACGACAAAAAGGCAGAGTTCACGGCAGCGGTAGCTGCCGATCGTGCTGAGGGCGCGTCTTTTGGAATTAATGGGACGCCCACTATTATTGTTGGAAAAGAAAAGCTTTCAGAACTCTCTCCTGACGCATTCTTCGCAAAAATTGGAGCTTCCATTGAGGCTGACTTAAAGTAGCTGATTGAAGTAAGGAGGAGAAGCGGTATCCCACAGATACCGCTTCTTCGTTATCCACAAGACATGCGACTTCTAGGGTGTGTTTAACTATAAAGACATACTCTTAACGATATACACCACATGTCTTCTTACAAATTACTTGCCATATCAGGAAGTCTTAGGAGCGAATCCTATAACAGCAAATTATTGAAAGCATTTTCTCTATGTGCGCAAAGTGGCACCGAAATTGAATTAGTTACAATTTCTGACATCCCTCTATTTAATGAAGATGACGAAGTACGTTTTCCAGCACAAGTGTCTGCGCTTAAGAAAAAAATAGAACAGGCTGACGGGATACTTATTGCAACACCAGAGTATAATCGTGGAATTCCAGGAGTACTAAAAAACACTATCGACTACACCAGTAGGCCTTGGGGAAAAAACTCATGGAAAGGAAAGCCAGTATTTGTTGCTAGTGTTTCTTTGGGCGCAATTGCCGGCGCGCTTGCCCACTATGAGTTAAAAAAAGTTCTCATATACTTAGACGCTCACGTACTGGGTCAGCCGGAATTCTTTATGGGAGGTGCAGCCGGAAAGTTTGATGAAAACGGTAGTCTTACTGATGATTCTACAAAGGAGTACATAACAAGCGCACTTACTGTATTTCAAAATCATATTGACACATTTCGGAACCACTAAAAAAACGTCTAGTATAGTACCAGTATAAATATCGAATGGAATAAAGTAACTTGCCTCCCCTAAGCCGTTGCTATAGTGACGTTTGGATTCGTTTTTGTTTTTGGATTGGTGTGAAATATGAGTATCACGCATTTACGAATGCTCAAAGCGCCATGGACACCTCTTTGGAATGAGCTCAGTAAGTATTATAACGAAGACCAGAGGAAAATCTCTGGTCATGTGCAAATGTGTCAACGGTTTCTAATTTGAGTTGCCTGAGGCAAAAATGTGTTTCCAGCAGAATTCTTACTGGAGCTTGCGCCAATACTTCCAGAAAGACTTGAAAGAGAATACATTCCAGCTTGAGTGCCTCTCAAAATGGAAATCAGTGTTTTTTCAAATTCAGAAAGAACTGTAGGAAGTAATATCTTGAGGACAATAACAAACAGGGTAAGTCCAATAACGCTTCGTATTCTCATAGGATTATTGTTATTCTTGTAAGGCTTACAAATAACCTATTAGGACACCCGCCGTTTTCCTCAAAATGTTCTCCTCCCTCTGCTTTCTATAACTACATACAGAAGTAGAAAGTTGCGTGTGTAGAGTTGCCTTTTCTGGATGCCATACAGTACTATAGAGAGACATGAATCGCCCCCTAATCCTAAGTAGCATGGTGCTACTTACACTACTTGGATTTATAGTTGCTTGGTATTTAACCCAGAGCGCTCTTTCTGGTGCCGAACTTGCCTGCGGTATCACAGGACTTGACGGCTGTAACCTTGTTGCTCAAAGTCCTTATTCAAAACTTTTTGGACTACCGCTTGCGCTTTACGGGGCTGTTTTTTACGCACTTTTTTTTGTAATTACTTCGTACGCTTTTATAAAAGTAACAAAAAAAGCCGCCCTCGTACTCCTTGCTTTTGGAATCATAGGAGCACTCTCTTCTGTATATTTTCTCTATCTCCAATTCTTTATTATTAAAGCCTTTTGTATCTATTGTGTTGCTTCTGCGGTAATTTCCTTCTTTCTTTTAGGAGGATCTGTCCTTTTCTGGCAATTGTTTACAGACAGTCAAAAAGATGTGGTAGTATAACCATATGAGAATTAGTCTACTACTTATAGCTATTTTACTCCTTCTACCCCAAGGACCCGTTTATGGTGCAACCTTTAGTGGAAGTGAAGAGGTACGTCTTTTAGAAGCGCCTCCAGATAACGTATACCTTGCAGGAAGTGATATACGGGTAACAGCACCTCTCCCAGCAGATCTCTTCGCCCTTGGAGGATCTATAGAGATTTTTACGGAAGTTATGGGAGACGTGCTGTTGCTTGGGGGAACGATACTTTCAGACAATAGTGTTCTTGGAGACTTTAGAGCTCTTGGCGGAAAAATAGAGATTAAAGGAGAAACACAAGGAGATATTGCTGTTGTTGGTACTCGTGTCGCTGTCTCAGGAAATGCAAATACGATATTTATAGTTGGAGGGAGTGTAATCCTGTCCGGGAGTAGTACTGGTCCGGTAACTATCTACGGAACTGATGTTACCCTTTCTGGTGAATTTGGAGATAATGTTACGGTCGTCGCTTCAAATAAACTTACTGTTAAGGATGACACGCGCATCCTCGGATCTTTCAGGTATAACTCACCGCAAGAAATTATCATTCCACAGACCGTTCGTATAGACGGAGAACAGGTCTATACTGGTTCATATTCATATGTGCCAACCAATGAAGAGGCAAGAGTGTATGCGGTTGCAGGTGCAGGATTATTCTTCCTCGTTCGTGTTCTTGGTGCAATGATTACAGCTGGACTTTTGCTCGGACTTTTTCCTGCCTTTGCAAAAAATGTGGCACGCAGTGCGCTAACGCTTGGCAATAGACGCGGTCTTTTGATGTTGTTGCTTGGTCTAGCACTTCTCGTAGTTACGCCAATTCTCCTGGTATTTCTATTCGTATCATTTGTGGGTGCAGGACTTGCGCTTCTTCTGGGCACGCTCTACATACTACTCATACTCCTTGCATACCTCTACGCAGGTATTATCATCGGAGCAAAACTCCGCGAAAGCCTATTTAGCAAGATAAAAGGGAATAGTGATCTTGTGTGGAGAGATGGCGTGATCGGCATGTTTGTTTTTTACCTCATTGGAACTATTCCATACGTAGGAGCAACACTAACTCTTATTTTAGTTTGCCTTGCGCTAGGGGTTCTCTCCACAATATTGTACCGTTTCGCCTTTACTCCTAAGCAATAAATATGAATAAACTACCATCGGTTGGTGAAATTGCTCCTGATTTCACCCTACCGAATCAAGAGGGAGAGCTGATGGAGCTTAGCACGCAAAAAGGACAGTACGTTCTTCTTTATTTTTATCCAAAGGATGATACTCCAGGATGCACCAAACAAGCCTGTATGCTTCGAGATGCAATTCCGTCCTTTGAAAAAATAGGTGCAAAAGTTTTTGGTATTTCTGTTGATTCAGTTTCAAGTCATAAAAAGTTTAGTGAAAAATACTCACTTTCATTTGATTTACTTGCTGATATAGATAAAACCGTAGTGAATAACTACGGCGTATGGGGAAAGAAGTCTTTCATGGGAAAGTCATACGATGGTATTTCTCGCACATCATTTCTTATCGACCCTGAAGGTTTTGTTGTAAAAGTGTACGAGAACGTAAAACCAGAACTTCATGCGGAGAAAGTACTTTCGGACCTTGCTTTTTTAAGAGTTTAGCCGTGGGCACGTCCCAAAACATTCACGTACTGCACTTCTCGTTTAGGTGCTCTCTCACCGTACAAGTTCCTAAGCACACCTTACCTCTATTTCGTGCCTTGTCCGTAAATATTTTTGAACGTGTCTAAGACTATGGAAGATACTCGGTTTAAAAAAAGAAAGGCGCGAGCTAAAAAAATTCTCTCCTACTTAAAAAAGACGTATCCAATTCCAAAGACTGAGCTAGCGTATAAAACACCTTTTCAGCTAGTGGTAGCGGTCATGCTTTCTGCTCAGTGTACTGACAAGAAAGTGAATAAAGTTACTGATACGCTTTATAAAAAATACACGACAGTCGATAATTTCGCCGAAGCTGATTTCGATACCTTGTGCCGTGAACTTTCCTCCATTACTTATTTTAGAAATAAAGCAAAAGCAATAATTGGTAGTGCTTTGATGGTGAGAGACAATTTTAATGGCGTGATTCCAAATAATGAAACAGAACTCATTCTACTCCCTGGAGTCGCATACAAAACTGCACACGTAATACTAGGCGAGCTATATGGAATATACGAAGGTATCCCCACAGACACACACGTGAGGCGTTTTGCGCTTCGTTTTGATATATCAAATGACGGAAGTCTTACCCGTATATCAAAAAATCTAGAAGCACTCATTCCCAAAACAGATTGGAGATACGTGAATAATGGACTCGTTCTATATGGTAGGTACGTATGCCCAGCACGACCCCATGAGTGCTCTTTACACCCCTTAACTAAAATATGGCCAGAAGCGAATTATCGCTGGCCAAAAACTAAGTAAATTTTGTCTTCATGACAAGGTCATGAAGAGGTTCAACCTTGTCACAACCTTGTCACAAAGATTCCAAACCAGATGTTCTGTTCTGGTAGTATGAAGCAATGGAAGGAAAGCAACCCGAGATCATCCCTGGAAGACGTGTTGCAGTCTTTGATATAGATGGAACGGTTTTTCGCTCATCTCTTTTGATTGAACTCGTAGATCGTCTAGTTGACGCCGAAATTTTTCCAATAGATGCACGTAAAAATTACGAACAGGCCCAGGTTGAATGGCTCGATCGCGAAGGGGACTATGAGACGTATATAAAAAAGGTAGTAGTTTCTTTCGCCACGTACCTCAAAGGATGTCCTTATGCGGATGTAGCAGATATTGCTGGAGAAATTATTGAAGCAAAGAAAAATAGAACGTATAGGTATACTAGAGATTTAATACAAGAACTAAAACAGCAGGGATACTATTTACTGGCGATTTCACATTCTCCAAAGTTTATCGTTGACGGTTTTGCTTATGAGCTGGGCTTCGATAAATCGTACGGTACTTTTTACACAATGGGAGCATCTGGAAGATTTACAGGAGATATTGAAGATGAGCACCTCATTATGAACAAAGGTGCAGTTCTTGCGCGAGTTATGCAAAAAGAATCTCTCGTGGTGGAGGCTTCATATGGAGTGGGGGATACAGAAAGTGACGTCTCTATGCTCGCAATGGTAGAAAATCCTATTGCCTTTAATCCAAACAGGACCCTTTACCGACATGCAAAAAAAAATAACTGGACGATTATGGTCGAGCGAAAGGATGTTATCTACGAGCTCTAAAATTTGCTATACTGAGGCATGGAAAAAAAACTAACGAGAAGCGATGGATATGGCTGGGGAGCTGGAGTACTTGGAGGCTTTGGCGAGTACTTTGGTGTCGATCCCGTAATTTTGAGACTAGCGTTTGCTTTCATAACCCTTGCAACCGGAGTCGTTCCCGGCGTTGTAATCTATATTCTCGCCATTGCCATCATTCCAAAAAAAATAGTAACTAAAAATCATATGGACCCTTTTTCTAGGGACACCGATATTGATGACCGAAGCACAGAAACAACGCTTTAGAAAAACAGTATTGGATTTCTACAAACAAGAAGGACGACACACTCTTCCATGGAGAGTCGGCGATAGCGGAATCTCTAAGAGCGAGCAAGCATATCGAATTCTTGTCTCAGAAGCAATGCTCCAGCAGACACAAGTTGCGAGAGTGGTTCCGTATTACCTTAGATGGTTTTTAAAGTTTGGAACTATAGAGGTACTTGCCAAGGCATCACTCGCAGAAGTACTAATTCTTTGGCAAGGGCTCGGATACAACAAACGCGCAAAAGCGTTATGGGAAACAGCAAAAATAATATGCAATGAACGGGGAGGAGTCATTCCCACTACTCGCATAGAGTTACTGAAACTCCCTGGAATCGGTCGCTACACTGCAGGTGCCATCTGTGTATTTGCGTATAACCAAAAAGAAGTACTTGTTGAAACGAATATTAGAACAGTAGTAATCTATCACTTCTTTACTGAAATATCTCGCTCCAGCAAAAAAACACAAGGGGCTTCGAGCGAAAAGATTGGAGATGAGGCAATAGAAACAATACTGAAGGAAGTTCAGCCGCATAAAAATTTTAGAGAGTGGAACTGGGCGCTTATGGACTATGGCGCATATCTTAAACGGGAAGGAAATCGTACCAACGAGTTAGTAAAAGGATATGCAAAGCAGTCAGCATTCAAAGGCTCCTCTAGAGAGGTTCGAGGAGCAATTATTCGTGCACTAAGCAAAGTACCATGCACAAAAGAAACGCTAAAAAGACAATTTAAAAAAGAAAGATATCCGCAAGTACTCTTTCAACTACAAAAACTACAGGCAGAAGGATTAATAGCGATTCAGGGAAAAACCTACAAACTACCCTAGACTTTAAACGCGCTATTGTCGTTTGTTGGTAGTACTGGTTGCAACTCATGCAAGTATCTCGCGCTTGCAACACCGGCAACTGCAACGAGGATTCCAGTAATAATAAACAGGTTTTGGTAGCCCGTTACAGAAAGAATAAGGCTTCCGATAATTGGTGCGATGAGTGCACCACCAGGTCTCATCATACGGAATACCATAACGGTATTGGTATCTCTGTCTGAAACTCTCCTGAAGAAGTGCCCCTCAGTCATTGCTTCAACAAAGGCAGCACCTACGCGTGAGAGGACCAAGATTAAAACTATAACAAGAAGTGATGTAGATGTTGTAATAAATGCGGTGAGTGCGAACGCTCCTCCCATAAGCACAAAACCAATGATCATGAATAGCTTGTCACCGTACCTCGTATCGGCAAGGTAGCCAGCGGGATACTCGATCAAAACAAATGGAATGAGCATCACCGCAAAAATAATACCAAGCGTACTCCAAGGAATTCCAAGAACATTGTGAAGGTATAGTGGAACGTAGAGCGGGGCGAGGTGAAAGAAAAACTGAAGGCAAATATTACAAAACGCTATGGCGCGCAAATCACGATCTCGTAGTATACAAGCAGTTGCATCCCCGAGGCTCGATACCGTCGGAACGACCACGGTTTTAAAAGAGGCAAGGCTAATGAGCGCTATGAATGGAAGGAGTGTCAGAGAGGCTACAAGAAAAACTTTCTCATACTCGCTCGTAGATCCTAGAATAAAACCTATTGCCAAGGGAGCTAAAATGAGGGCAATATTGGCAGCAGTTAAAAATTTCGTTCGTACACGCCCTGTCTCGTGCTCGTCAGTAACACTCGCTTCAAGTAAAAGGTCTAGCTGGTATGCAAGTAGCGGGGACGTTGCGCATGCGAGTACCACTAAAAGTATAGAAAGTAGGGGACTTGGGTTAATGTAGAGTGCAAACAAAACAGCACTCTCAAAAAGGGCAAATACAATTGCCAGTTTTTTTGCTCCATGTACGCCCACAAATCGAGGGAGGAGCGGGAATGCCGTAAGGGTTACAATAGCACCAAGCGATATGACAAGCCCAGAAGTTCCCGCAGGCATAACCTGTGCCATGAATGGAGCCAGAATATATATTATGAGAAAAAAGTGTGCCGAGGAGAGGAAGTTCCCCAAGGATAGTATTCTCTGCGCGCGCATGTTGTTTAGAATTATATCACCTCGATTTGATATAAGCATTCTAATACCACAGTAAGAATCGTTAAAATCCCAGCGCTTTCTATACTTACATCATCTCTGATGGGCCAGTCAGGAAATTATAAATACGACGCGCCGGAGTGAGAATCTCCGAGGCATACGAAGAGTATTTTGAGGAGATTCGAATGAATGGGAACGAAGTAGTTGAGGATTTCGGACGGCTCCTCTAGACGCCGATAAGCACCGGTATAACCATGGGAGCTTTATTCGTCTGCGCAAACAAGTAACCTGCCATAACGTCTGTTAGATTATTCTTAACATAATCAAGATCAACAGGGTTCATACCTTCCGTCGAATCTTCAACAGTTTTTCTGATCAAGAGGCGCGCCTCGTTTAACAAATCTTGGGATTCTCTGAGATATACAAACCCACGAGAGATAATGTCGGGCGATTTGCGGAGCTTACCATTTTTAAGATTTACCGTTGCAATAATTACAAACATCCCGTCTTTGGAGAGTAGCTGTCTATCTCTAATAACCACTTCCTGCATATCTCCAATGGCAAATCCATCTACTACCAGAGGAGTTGAGGGAACTTTATCTTTGTGCACAACCATACGCTCGCCATCAATGATATCAATAACTGAACCATTATCAGCAAGGACAATGGTATCTTTTGCCCTCCCCGCCTGTTCTACTGCTTTGGCGTGACACTTTGTCATTGAGTAGTATCCATATGCAGGCATAAAGAACTTGGCATTAATTTTTTGATTAATCCAAATCAACTCTCCAGCGTTCCCGTGCCCTGTGGAGTGAACATCGCTTGAACGGTAGTGGATAAGAGTAGCTCCGTTGCGGTAGAGATTATCCTTTAAGCGCTGGACGCTAATTTCATTTCCTGGGATAACAGAGGAAGAGAGCACCACCGTATCGCGCTCATTAAGTTGAATAGATTTATGCTGTTTAGTCGCAATGCGCATTAGGGCAGCAAACTCTTCTCCTTGCGCACCGGTCGCAAGTACCACAATTTTATCAGGAGGATAATCGCCAATTTCTTGAGAGGGAACAAGCGTATCCTTCTTAATAGTAAGCAGTCCTGTTTTTTGGGCAATCTCAAGGTTAGTCTTCATAGAACGTCCCTCGGTTACAATTTTTTTCCCCAGTGATTCAGAAATCTTGATTATATTGATCATACGATCAAATTGCGAAGCAAAAGTTCCAATGATAAGACGTCCCTTGACTGTCTTTATAATCTCTTCAAGTGTCTCGTGCACTCTGCGCTCAGGAATAGAGAATCCATCACGTTCGGCATTGGTTGAGTCAGCAATAAAAAAGAGATTGTTTTCATTTCCAAGAGAGCTCCATTTTTTTTGCTCAGCATCAGTGGGGATACCGTTCTCGTGATCGAGCTTCAGGTCTCCGGTAGCAATTACATTTCCGTACCTTGTTTCTATGGAAATTCCCATAGAGTCCGGAATGGAGTGAGTGACAGGGAAGAAGCGTACCTTCGACGCGCCAATTGTATGCGTTGACCCGGGTTCTATCGTAATAATGTTAAGCTCAGGCACGTCAGGATACTCCTCTTGACGCTTTGCAATCATGACGGCAGACAAATTTTGAGTATAGATCGGAGGATTTCCGAAACGACTCATCAAAAAGGGAATTCCACCAATGTGATCAAGGTGTCCGTGTGTAATAAATACTGCACGGACTTTGTTTTTGTTGTGCTCAAGGTATTTTGTGTTCGGAAGCATGTAGTCAACACCTGGAGCCGAGTCTTCTGACGTAAACTGAAAGCCAGCATCAAAAACAAATATATCCTCAAATGTTTCAACCGCGATCATGTTTCTTCCTACTTCCTCCACTCCTCCAAGCGGAACAATACGCACCATGTTTTCTGTAGCTGGCTCTGGGAAATAGTCGACCGGACGTCTTTGTGCACCACCCCCTGATCTGGTATTGGGACGACTTCCGCCCATACGACTTCGGTCACTCCTTGGACTTCCCTGTGAGCGAGGTCCCCTCGCGGATTCTCTGCGAACATGTGGAGTACTACTTCTTCCTGCACCCGGAGAACTCGACGACGCAGTACTTGCACGCAGGTGGGGATGGCTCGTTCGTGACTCATTCACGGGGCGAGTCTCCCTTCTGGGGCTGTGGTTTCCCGGTCTTCCGCTACTTGGAGCCGGTGCTGGAGCCGGTGCTGATGTTGATGACATAATTTTTTTAGTGTAAGTAATAGATAATCGCACAGTAGTCAGTTCGTATAGAGTTTCATCCGTATGAACTAGCAACTAGGCATTTATTGATTGATAAAAAACGGCCACACGAACTCGGTGTAACGGTACCACCCAGTGACTGTTTTAAAACGATCACTTGGAGATGCAATATCCGTAAGCACAATTCCCTGTACACTATTAGGTATATTATAAACGAAGTCTGGTGTGTGGGTAAAGGCTGCGGGGAAATCTTTTGCTATCTCATCATTAATTTTTTGTAGCTGCTGTTTCTCCTCGCCTTTACCAGGGACGGTATTTCTGCTTAACGCAAGGAGTGTGTCTGCTTCCTTACTCTGGTATCCAGCAATATTGAGTCCCGGGTGAGTGCCTTCACCACCATGCCAAAATGCATAGAGATCTGAACCAGAGCGTGCCACCTGTCCAAATAATAGTGCACCAAAGTCTCTAGGACGAATTACATCTTCAGTCAGATCTAACGGGGTATAGAGCAAGATTGTTGTAGGCACCCCGAGCGTTTCCCAATCACCCTTTATCTGTCCCGCCACAGCCTTAAGCTCTGGAGCCTGTACGGTTTTTATGGTTACGCTCAGTGTCTTTAATTCGTTATTTTCTGTTTTCGTCCACAACGTGGTTGAAGCAACATACTCCCACCCACCCGCATTGAGCACTTTTTCAGCCTCACCAAAACCACTTCGTATTGCCGTTTCTTTGTAGTCACTTGAGAGTAGTCCGGATGGAACAGGACCAAATGAAGCCGTACCATAGCCTCCAAGAACGTTGTCTACAATTGCCTGCCGGTTAATTGCTAGCGAAAGCGCTTCGCGAACAGAAGTATCCTTGAAGAGAGGCTCAACATCTTCGTTAAAAAAGACGCCAAAAATTCTAGTGTAGGAAGTGGTGAGTACGTTTTCTCCAATGACCCCATACGCGCTATCAACATCTCCTGCTATGAGTGCATCTTGAAGCTTTATCTGATCTGTGTAGAATTTAAAGCGAATACGATCCAAATAAGGTCTCCCTAAAACAAACTTTTCATTTGCACGCAGTTCGTAAGAAGTGATTTTACCTTCACTGTCCTGCTTGAGAGTCTTAAAGACAAACGGTCCTGCTCCTACGGGTTGAAGTATTCTTGTTACAAAAGGGAAGTCCAGACTGGTAACATCTTTCCACAAGTGTTCAGGAAGAATTCCAAGAGTTGCTTCCTCTATGAAAGGATCGAATGCCTGCGGTAAAGTTATCTCTACGGTACGCTCATCTAGGGTTTTTGCTACAATACCTTTCCAGTCTTGAAACTCCGGACTTTTCAGATTTGGATCGAGTACCTTTTCGATAGTGAACACAACATCCGTCGCTCTTACAGGAGTACCATCGGAAAATTGAGCATTTTCTCGAAGCACAAAGGTGTAAACCTTACCATTTTCTGAAATCGTATAACTTTTTGCGAGCGCAGGTACGAGCATTCCTTGGCTGTCGTAACCCATGAGTCCGGCGTACATGAGGGCGGTTAAATCTCGGTCTGCGTCAGTTAGTGAAAGCACAGGGTTAACGAAGCGCGGAGATCCTACAATACCCTCAACAAGAGTTCCGCCAAATAGTGGACTTTCCACCTGAAATACTCGCTCAAGCGCATACATACCTCGCACAATAGATAGGAAGAAAATTATGAACAACAGAAGAGCTATCGCTTTGTCAGAGGCTCGAAGTCCCCTGATGCTCTCCCTTACTCTATTCAAAAAAAGCAAGGAAGAAGCCTGTCTATATTCCGCACTATAATGTTCTTTTTTTTGAGGTGCCATCATTTATAGACGGAGCAAAGCACCTAAATTACCCTAGCAAAAAGTTCGCAATTGCAGCAATAACAAATAGAATCGCGATGACAATAGTTGCATTGAAAAGAAATTTCTCCGCGCCACGGCGTTTATAAAATGTTGATGCAAAATTGTCGCCCCCAAAAGCTCCGCCTAGTCCGGCTCCGCGCTGTTGTAGCACGATACCTGCTATGAGGAGTAGGGAGAGAACCATAGTTGCTATAGGAAGTTGTGCTATGAGAGTCTCCATCTGTAGACAATACATTACCACAGCGAATACGTAGGGCAAGAGTTGACGAGAAAGCTGAAGTACTGTATAATGTATATACTATTCGTTCACCCATGAAATTCGTTAACATTGCATCTTGCTAACACTAACCAGATTAATGTTTGGCATAATTCACAATTCTTGACTCAAAAAATACCCAGCCTATACTAGGAGTATCTCGAGTATTAAAACTTGCTCGAATTATTAACCAGCGGTTCGAAATAGCATTTTTTGTCCTCAAAAAATGCTATCAGTACGTTGTAACTCAAACACATGGCTAATAAAAAAATCTCTATTTCCCCATTGGCTGATCGGGTTGTTGTCTTACCAGAGCCGAAGGAAGAAAAATCAGCGTCGGGAATTATTATTCCAGATTCTGCTCAGACAGAAAAACCAGCAAAAGGAACCGTTGTTGCCGTTGGTCCTGGTCGTTACGACGACGGAGACTTGCTTCCTATGAGTGTTCGAGTAGGCGATAAAATACTCTTTTCAAAGTACGGCTTTGATGAAGTGAAAGTTGATGGCGACACATATCTTATTCTTTCTGAATCAAACATCCTCGCGGTACTGAAGTAACGGGTAACACTTTATTAAAAGAAATAGCACATACAAGTCATGGCAAAACAAATACTTTTTGGAGAGGAGGCACGAAATAAAATACACGAAGGTGTCGCAAAGGCGGCACGTGCCGTTAAGGTAACGCTAGGTCCTCGTGGACGAAATGTAGTGCTAGATAGAAGTTATGGAAGTCCACGTATAACAAACGATGGTGTTTCTATTGCAAAGGAAATTTCATTTAAGGACAAGTTTGAAAATATGGGCGCTGAAATTGTGAAAGAAGTTGCTAGTAAAACAAATGACGGGGTGGGAGATGGAACGACGACGACCGTCGTACTCCTAGAAGCACTTATTGATGAAGGGCTTGATAAGGTTAAGAAGGGAGCAAATGCTATGGCAATCCGTGCTGGAATGGAAATTGCTCGTGACAAAGCTGTTGCAGAGCTTAAAAAAATGGCACGTCCTGTCGACGGAACTGCTTCAGTAAGGCAGGTTGCAAGCATTTCGGCTGAGAGCGAAGAACTTGGGGACATAATCGCAAAGACGGTTGAAAAAGTTGGGAAAAATGGAGTGGTTACCGTAGAAGAATCCCAAGGGACAGAACTTTCCTATGAAGTAGTTGAAGGACTGCAAATTGATAAGGGGTATGTTTCTCCATATATGGTTACGAACCCAGAGCGCATGGAGGCTGAAACGCGTGACGCTCTCGTACTCCTTACCGATAACAAGATAGGAAGTGTGAAAGACATCCTTCCGTTACTAGAACTTGTTGCGCAGTCCGGAAAGAAGGAGTTGGTCATTGTCGCCGACGACATTGATGGAGACGCGCTTGCAACCTTTGTTGTAAACCGCCTTCGTGGCACGTTTTCAGTTTTGGGTGTTAAGGCACCTGGCTACGGAGACAAGAAAAAGGAAATGCTTGCCGACATGGCGACAATACTTGGCGCACAGGTTATTTCAAGCGATACCGGACTTACTTTTGAGACGGCAACGTTAGCGATGCTTGGAAAGGCCTCTCGAGTAGTTTCAGGAAAAGATTCTACCGTTTTTGTTGGAGGCAAAGGAAAAAAGGCTGACATTGAAGAGCGTGTGAAGCAGTTGCAAACGCTAGCAGCAAATAGCACTTCAAAGTTTGATACAGAAAAACTTGAGGAACGCATCGCAAAACTTTCCGGCGGCGTTGCCGTGATTCGAGTCGGTGCTGCAACAGAAACTGAAATGAAATATCTCAAGGATAAAATCGACGACGCAGTAAAGGCAACAAAAGCCTCGATTGAAGAGGGAATAGTGCCGGGAGGAGGTACTGCACTAGCAAAGGTTTCTCGCATGCTTTCTGGAGCTTCCGTGGGGAAACTTGGAGTTGATGAAAAAGCCGGCTACGACATAGTTGTGCGAGCTCTTGAGCAGCCACTTAGGCAAATTGCTCTTAATTGCGGGAAAGATGATGTTTCCGTCATTGTGCGGGAGGTAGAAGATGCAAAGGGGTTTGCGGGCTACGACGCACTTAAGGATGAAGTAGTTCCAGACATGATTAAGGCGGGTATCATTGATCCTGTGAAAGTAACGCGTGGAGCTATCGAGAATGCCATTTCAGCGGCAGCGATACTCTTGACGACGGAAGTTGCTATTGCGGATTTTCCTGAGCCTAAACAACCCTCTCCCGGAGGAGGAATGGACGAAATGGGGTACTAAAAATATTCTGATTTGTAGAAAAAGAGAGTCTACAAAAAAACACAATAGGCGCAGGTATTTGCCTGCGCCTATTGTGTTTTTTTGTAGGCATTCTATACTGTACGTATATGACACCACTTTACATTGTTCTTGCGGTAGTAGCGGTTATCGTTCTTTGGGTTGTATTTGCTTATAACGGATTTATTTCTCGTGTAAACAGAACAAAAGAGGCATGGGCAGATATTGATGTACAACTTAAGCGCCGTTACGACCTGATACCAAACCTTATTGAGACGGTTAAGGGGTATGCTGCACACGAATCCAAGGCATTCGAAAATGTTTCAGAGGCTCGCACGAGAGCGATGACCGCCGGCACCCCTCACGATAAAGCGGAGGCAGAAAATATGCTCTCAGGAACACTGAAAACACTCTTTGCAGTTTCAGAAGCGTATCCAGATCTTAAGGCTAACCAAAATTTCTTAGAGCTTCAAAAGGAGCTTTCCGATACTGAAGATAAAATTCAGGCAGCTCGCAGGTTCTACAACAGCAACGTGCAGGAACTCAATACGGCAATTCAATCATTTCCAGGAAATGTTATTGCAGGATCATTCAAGTTCGAAGAAATGGAACTTTTTGAGCTTTCTGAAAGTGACACTGGTGCACGCGAACCAGTGAAAGTTGCTTTCTAATACCAGCGGTGGACTAAACAAGGTACTATGTACCCGGAAGCAGTAACAGAATGAACAATGCCACCGAAAAAGATCTGCACCGAATAGTCGCGGCCTGTATCGTTCACAGAATTCCCACTTCTGGAATTCCAGAGTACCTGGTACTAAAGCGTCGTAATGACATTTCTGTATACCCAGGGCTATGGACTGTTCCCGCAGGAGGTCTTGAGCGCGAAGACTACGAGCACACAGTAAAGACATCTCCTGACGGTTGGGAAAATGTGCTCGACGCAACTATTCGTCGGGAGGTGCTCGAAGAAGGAAATGTGCTAATCGGCGAACTCACAAGGGGCGACACATTCGTGTTTATTCGCCCTGACGATATACCTGTCTTTGGGATGCGCTACAGTGCGCCGTACCTCTCTGGCGAGGCTAAGTTTGAGCCTACGGAGGCCACAGAAATCCGCTGGATTAGAGCGGATGAGCTCGACGGCTTTTCTTTTCTTGGCAGTATTCCGCAAGAGATTAGGATGCTGGACGAGAGGCTTCGCGATGGAATTTGAGGCGGACAGACCACGGTGGTGGTCTGTCCGATTCTCTTTTGATATACTATATCTATATGGCAACACTTTACCAAGAACGTTCAAGTAATATTTGGAAAACAGCAGTTCTCATGTCGGGCTTTTTGTTCGTGGTTGTAGGAATTGGATGGTTTGTTTCAGAATACTTTCAGAGCCCCGCTCTTCTTTACGGTGCACTCCTGTTTGCCATTGGCATGAATTTCTATAGCTACTGGTTTTCAGATAGGCAAGTATTAAAGATGACGAATGCCAGACCGGCTACTCGCGAAGAATTTTTTGATTTCTACACAGTAATGGAAAACCTCTCCATAACTGCCGGGATGCAGATGCCGAAACTCTACGTCATAGACGACGGAGCACCAAATGCTTTCGCAACAGGAAGAGATGAAAAGCATGCGGTGGTGTGTGCAACGACAGGACTTCTTTCTATTATGACTCGTCCCGAGCTTGAAGGGGTGATGGCGCATGAGCTCTCTCACGTAAAAAACAAAGACATACTACTTATGACGGTAGCGGTGGTTCTCGCAGGATTTGTCGCCATCATTGCGGACATTTTTCTCAGAATGTCATTTTTCGGAGGAAACAGAAATAACAGTGATAGTAAGGCTGGAGGAATTCTTATGATACTTGGCATTGTTGCTATTATTTTAGCTCCTATCGCCGGCAAGCTTATTCAACTAGCAATTTCCCGAAGACGGGAATTTCTTGCAGACGCCTCAGGGGCACTTTTGACACGTTATCCTGAGGGCTTAGCGTCCGCACTTCAAAAAATTAGCGCCCATGCTAGTCCTATGCAAACAGCAAACCACGCCACAGCGCACCTTTTCATAGGCAATCCTTTTGGAGCAAAAGCCGGAAGCTTTATGAATCGCATGTTTTCAACACACCCGCCGACAGAAGCTCGTGTCCGCGCACTCCTTGGAAATGGTTGACAAAACCATCTGTAAACGTATATAGTATCGTCTGGGAAAGTAGGGAGTATTTATGGTTACCGTGATTATAAAAGGTAGAACCGGGGTTCAGGCCAAAACCGTTACGGCGGGGAGGTGTTGCATAGGCAGGGAGCCTCCTCTGAAACATCTGCCAAAATGCAGGGATAGTTCCTCTACGGAGGAAAGCCCTTGCACGCAGAAAAGCGTACAAATGGTCGTGGGCAGTTCGCCCCGACACGGGAAACACAAAACGCGGATAGGAGGAATTACTATCAAATGACACAGGGAGCAGGGAGCGACGCCACCGAGGCGTCGCTCTAAATTTTTTATACTACTCAGGACTTGTAACAGTTAATAAAAGAAACTCTGTGATATAAAGAAAGCTAATGGAGGCGTCTCATAGCGGTCTAGTGAGCACGCTTGGAAAGCGTGTGAACCGAAAGGTTCCGAGAGTTCGAATCTCTCCGCCTCCGCACATTAAACAAGGTTCGAATGTGCGGTATGTTCTGGACAAAGTTCGAAACTATTTCGAGAAAAATCCAAATGATTAAAACTACTAATGCGGACTCGGCAGGGCGAAACAATTTGTCTGGGGTTTCGGATTCGCCTTGCCTCGGCTGTTTTCCCGCCCGCAGGAGGGGTCTGGGGAGGAATGCGGGCGGGTTTCGGACTGGGGGTTTTCGGAAATTCGGCGGCTAATAGAGT
>Ga0105049_10002371_pt1 | contig 22269 bp, 22 predicted proteins | sample MAT06_FD_78087 | JGI IMG/M metagenome (GOLD analysis project Ga0105049, IMG submission 78087) | Freshwater microbial communities from Lake Fryxell liftoff mats and glacier meltwater in Antarctica - MAT-06 | ecosystem: Environmental > Aquatic > Freshwater > Ice > Liftoff microbial mat | place...
ATGGTTCCATCCGCACCAATCCAAATACCGCGACCCGGGCCATCGAGCGAACCCCCCGCCAAACTGTCGAGCAACATGATTCAAAATCGTTGTCATCAAGCTGTTGGGAAATGGTTTCCCATCGTTTCCATGCGTGGGAATGCGAGTAATCCATTTCATTTCATTGCGTTGCATTCCGAGTGCAGTTGCGAAGCGAAAACGATCGACGCCAATAGTATCATAGGTGATACTATGCAAAAATCAATCATTTCTTCCGCAAGTGAGCGAACATCGGTCATTTGATGGAGAAAGAAACATTTTCACGGGTCCTTCCTACCGAGGCGACCACGTTGCGTGACTGGGCCGGCGGCGTGACTGGGCCGGCGGCGTGACTGGGCCAGGTCTGCGAACGACATTCGGGACGATGTTGAGCATGGCCGGCGTTGCCCCTCGAACCGCTAAAGCGGCCATGAGGCATTCACGGATCGTTTTGACGATGAACATCTACACGGACCCAACGCTATTGGACGTTTCCGGGGCGATCGGATCCTTGCCGAATGTGCGACCCTCGAACCCTCGACCATCGGACGGCTTGAAAGCGACCGGGACGAACAACGCTTCTCTAATTGTCCACGAGCATCATCCACGGAAATATTTGAAAATCCGCAAACTCTTTTCCGTCTTGCACCTACTAGCGTACAAGGGCATAAACTGGCACATGGGCAAGCAAAACCAATTGACACCTAAGGTCACTTGTAACCGTATAGGTTGTTCTGAGATAAAAACGCAGTAGACTTTCGCAACAATGGACGCTCCCTGAATCCATGGGAACCCTATTGGCGTTGTTCTTCCACTGAAACCAAAGAGGTTCCAAGTTATGAAATCAAAGATTATCTTGAGTAAGAATGATGTTGAGCTTCTGTCGATGCGTGACGTTTGTGAACTGATAGGAGTCTCAAAGTCTACCGTTTGCCGAATGGTCAAGGCTGAAAGATTTCCACAGCCAATGAAGCTAACCAACAAGCTTCCGAAGTGGCGCAAGAGTGAGTTCTACGCTTGGCTTGAAAGCGCAAGCACTGTTGCGACCAAATGAAAAAAGCTAGGCCATTGCTTCAACGCGTTGTCTAGCTTTTCTCGTTCGTATCTTCCCTCAATCTCAGAAGGACATTTCCAATTCGACCAATAGGACATTGGGAACAACAGTAATAGAGAAGGAACTAGAAAGAGAAACAACAATAACGGAAATGGAATGGAATGTGGTTGTTGTTCTTCTTCGAAAGTATGGAGTAGGAGGCATTCCAATCGCAATCTCCAAAGCGAAGGCACGCAACGCGACAGGGAACGCATTCGCAACAAACTTTGCTCTGTTGCGATGAGATCCAAACGAATTCGTCCTATCGACTTGGACCATGACGAGATCGACACGCAAACCGATCGAGTCTACCAACAGCAACTTGCTGAATACGAAAAGCACCTCGCTGAACTCAATCAACCATTCGGTACATTTGCCACTACGGAGCCAACGCGATGATTGCACCCAATACAAAAATGATCCTTTGATGCTCAAGGTTGAAGACGTTGCAACGATTTGGGATAAACAACCTAATACACCGAAGCTAGGAGGTTGCTTGTGATTGAATCAGTTGCACCCGAAGCCGTTTCGATGCGCGACGCTGCAACCATCATGGGCGTTTCCGAACGATCCGTTTGGACACTATGCAACCGTGGTTTACTTCCTTCGTTCAAGATCGGACGGACGGTCCGCATTCGGTACGAAGCAATTCAGCAATTCATGGAGAGGGGAGGGGCAGAATGATTTTCCGGCTAATTGCGAAAAACTTTCCATTGCTCAAAAACCAAGCATGCTCAAAAGCAAGGCAGTCGTTTGCACGGCCGGCAAGCATCCCGACCACTTGACGCTTGACCGATCACAGGACAATGATTCACACATGACGGCTAGGGGGCACCCGAAAGCCGAGCACCTATCACGGTTGCCGTCATGTTTTTTTTCGATAGGCTCAACCTTGATAGGGAGTTGATTCTATGGCAAGTGTATTTCGTAGAGAGGTCAAAGCCTCCTACTACATCCATTACACGGAACACTTCGGTAAACGCCGATCAGTTTCCGCTAAAACCACGGACAAGGCATCTGCTACCCGCATCGGAAACAAGCTTGAAGCGGATGCAGCGCTACGCCGGGAAAACGTCATTGATACTCGGCTAGAAGCAATTGCCCTTGAAGGCCAAAAGCTGATTGGCGACATTCTCGACACGTACCAAGCTACTATGTCTGCGAGTGGCAAGTCTACCAACCACATCGACAGCACACGTAACAAGATCGAGTAGATCGTTACCGACCTAGGATGGGGCAAGCTGGCGGACGTTCAAGCAGATGGGCTCAATCGGTTTTGTTCCGATCTTCGAAACGCTCAAAAGGCCCCTCGAACGATTGCAGCATACATTCAAGCAATCAAAGGTTTTACACGATGGGCAACCTAGAACGGCAAGCTTGCTTCTGACCCTCTCGTCACGGTGAGTAAACCATCTGCAGAGACTGGCAGGAAGCTTGTTAGGCGTTACCTGAAACGAGAGGAATGGCAATGGTTGGATTCGATCACTCGCTCTAGCCAAGAGCGTTTTGGCATGTCAGGGCAGGAACGGGCGGTTTTGTACGCTCTTGCGATCCAAACCGGCTTTCGGTCTGCGGAATGTCGATCACTGACGCGGGGGAGTCTGGTTCTCACGGGTTCCAAACCCTACTTGATGGCTGACGCAGCAACACGAAGAACGGAAAAAAGGCGAAACAGTACATCCAAACCGAGCTGGCAACGGAATTGCTGAACATGACGCGGACCAAACTCGCCGGAAAGTCGCTATTCAACATGCCCCATGAATCGACAGTCGTGGACATGATCCGAGAGGACATGGGCAGGGCAAAACTTGCATGGCTGGATACTCACACCGACCCCCACGAACGCCGGGAAGCGGATGCAGGCGACTTTCTGAGCACGTTGGACTCGGAATCCAAGCGGATTGATTTCCACGCGTTACAACACACTTGCGGAACTTGGCTAGCACAAGCCGGCGTGGACATTAAAACCGTTCAGTCGATTATGAGACATTCCACGATCGTTTTGACGATGGACCGCTACGGGCATTTGTACGAAGGTGCAGAATCTGACGTGGTTGGCAAAAAACGGGCGGCATTCGCGCAGCCTCTATCACATGTAGCTAGCCAGGGGGGCGCAGCCAATTGCGCAGCACTTGGGGTGCTTTTGGGTGCTAATTCGTACGGTTCTGTGCTGGACAATGAACCACTGGAAGGGCAGAAAAAAACCCTGGTTTCTCAAGGAATATCCTTCAAAAACCAGGGTTTTGTGGCAATGAGAGCGCTGGGGTTCGAACCCAGGACCCAAGGATTAAAAGTCCTTTGCTCTACCGACTGAGCTACGCTCTCTCTCCTGCCGACGAACTCGCCCCGCCCGAACTTGGCCGGTACCTAAGAAGTCGCCCACACAATATGATGATGTTATCAAGGTCGCCAAATTTTTGAAGGGGTTCATTGCCAATGCTCTATTTTCCAGATGTTCTTTCCTTCTCCAATCGGAAAACTCTGGTTTTCTCGCTACGCTCTCTCGGCTTACGTCGCAAATATTTCTTTACGAATTATTGCTTCTCCCTGTTGGCTTGGATCGGGGTTTTCGTTGCCGTTAACTGCCAGGAAGCTTCCGCTGGCGCTTCCGCTTCCAGCTGGGTCGTGGCGGTCAACGGTCGCTCTGAAAACTCCCGTACCCTTGCCAATGTTTACTGCAGCGCTCGCAATATTCCAGGCCGAAATGTGATCGTCCTCCCAGATGTACCAGATCATGACCTTATTTCGGTGGATCAATTCCGCGAGCTGATCCTAAGCCCACTAATCAAGGAAATCGAGGTGCGAGGATTGGCCAGTCATATCCAAGGTATCGCGTACTCCTCCGATTTCCCAACCGCGATCGATATCAACGCCGATATCGGCAAGATCGAAAACAAGTCCCCTTACCTTACCCCCGTCGGGTCCATCAACGGTTTGACATATCTCTTCCGCTTCGTTCTTGAAAAAAATCCATCGTACCTCGGTTTCGATAGTAATCTGTATGCTGCCCGACCAGCGTTGCTTTTGTTGCAACCCACTTTCGCCTCTCTGCAACAAGCGCAGCAACTGAAAGAAGCCATCGAAAGCTCCAAACACGAGGACGCGGCCAATCTACTCGATGCGCTTTGGTCTGCCCTCGAGCGGGAGCGTCAGTTTCCTATGCAGTATCTGGCTGCCCAACAGTGGGCCAAAGCCGGTAATCCGAAACAAGCCATTCGACGCATTGAACAAGCGATCCAAGGTGGCTGGTCGTATCGCGATACCATCCTCAACGACCCTGCCTTTGCCTCGCTCACCTCCGACCTCGACTTTCGACGCATAGCGCGAAGAGCCAAAGAAGATCCTTTCGACTATTTGCCGTCTCGCGGTTTCGATGCTCGCACTTTCTATGCCGCCAATTCCCTTCCGACCAAGAATCGCAACGAAGGCATGTCCTACATGATGTCGATGGTCTTGGCCGTGACTCGCGATTTGGGAATCACTCCCTTTGAAGCCAAAGAGAATCTAAGAACTTCCATTCTAGCCGACTTCAGCCAACCGACTGGCTCATTTGTATTCACCAAGACCGATGACGTTCGAACGACGACGCGCGAACCCAACTTTGCCTTGGCCATCAGCAAGCTCCAAGCCCGAGGCTTTAAGGCAAGAGTGATCAACCAGCCACTACCGCCCAAAGGTGAGAAGTGTTCTGGCGTGATGATCGGGACCTCTGATTTCTCGTGGCACCAGGGAGGTGCCACACTTCTGCCCGGTTCCATTGCCGAGAACCTTACTAGTCTAGGAGGAGCGATGACCACTAACTCGCAGACAAAAGCGACGGAGTTCCTCCGTTTCGGAGCTGCGGCCACCAGCGGTGCTGTAACCGAGCCGTATTCCATTCAGAATAAATTTCCACATCCTATGATTCATGTCCACTACACGGACGGACTGACCGCAGCCGAAGCATTCTATAGTTCCGTAACGTGTCCTTACCAACTTCTCATCGTCGGCGATCCCTTGTGCCAGCCCTACGCAAAGCCTCCTCGCTTTACGTTTCTCCGCGAAAACCTGGTCGTACCCGACAATCAACCGCTCCAGATCCAACTCAAAACAGAATCCTCACCCAACACAACGGAGCCTGAATGGCTGCAGTGGATTGTGGATGGGGTACTTCGCGGCCAAGCGCCTTTTGACCCTGACATCCGAATGAAATTGGATCAGATCGAACCAGGCGCTCACGAGATTCGCATCATTGCTAAAGCGGACAAACCGATCGAACAAAGCTATGAACAGTCGTTTTGGACAACCGTCGGTCCCCCCGATCAACACATCATTTTGGAGGGCCCTGCCAAATGGCGATTGAGCGAAGGCAAACCGCTAACCGTCCAAATCCGAGATGCTGGCGCCGCTGGCGAGACAAAACTCATGCACGACTTTGAAGAGGTTGCGACTATTCCAGCTGGCCAAACTTCGTGCGAGTTGCAGCCGACGAAACTCGGCTATGGTCCCGTGCGTCTGCACGCTTCGAGAGCCTTGGATGCTTCACGTACTGTTCGAAGCTTGCCCCTCAACATCCAGTTGGATCCGTAGCTAGCTAAGGACCGTTCGATAATTAACTGTCTAACTTCGAGCGTGGCGTAGGATGGGACCAATGTCCCGTCCGTTGAATCGTTCGGGACAATGGTCCCAAACTACAACTGGTATCTCACAGCCTGCCGCCCGCCGAAGAAGCAACCATCGGCTCTGAACTAGATCCCAGATACTAGCTCTAGCTCTCAAGGAGTTGTAGCAGATACTCGAACGCCCGATCGTAGATCCCAGGCTCTTTGCTGGCTCTAGGGCCGGCTACGTTTAGCGAACGAATGTTGTGGTGCGCCATCCAATCCCAAACTCGCTGCATTCGGCCTGGATGAGTCAATCGGATTTTCATATAGGGCTTGGCGATTTGCTCCGCAAAGCGAGCGGTCAAAAAGGTGCCCCCCTGTAGTTTTGAACCATAAAGAATGAGGGTGCCGTCCGAGTCGATCACGTTCCGTTTGGTACGATCCGCATAATTGCGAGAAGGTAACTCAGTCAGTTGGTAGCAGTCATCGAGAGGTCCGTCTTCCGCTACCCGTCCCAATGGACACCAGCCACCATGTGGGATCCCGGTCGCGATCGCAACATCTAATGCCGCTCTATCGACTCCAGTCTGTCCGCCCGAAACGATTCGACGAATCCACGGTCGTTTCAGCATCTCGCGCAATTGCGGTTTCAGTTCAGAGGGTACAGCCGGTTCGTTGATAATCGTAGCTCAAATGGCGTATGGTTCCGATCGTATCGATCGTAGGGTTTAGGATCGCTTGCTCGGCTCCGTAGGTTGCGTCAATTATCTATTTCAAACTGCACGAGTGCAAGCGAAAGCCTATGTTTCCTGGGATCGTACCAAACCCGACATCCCCAAAGTCCGAAGATTAACTTCAACATCTGCCAATTCGGTTCAACAGAACGACTTTGTATCCTCCGGGTGTGAAAGCTTCCCATCATGCGTTCAGACATCTACAACAACTCCGTTCCAATGATTCGCCGTCGAAGCGTGCGAACGACTGCAGTATGTTTGGTCGTGGCCTGGGTATCGTTCTCCGTTGGGATGACGCCGAACCCCTCCAAAAAGGGGGACCCACGGGACCAAAAGTGGCAACTCGCTGTCGACCCGCATCAAGTGATCGGCTACCAGAGCTGCGAAAAGTGCCACGCACCTGAGATACAGACTTGGAAAAGAACACCTCACCACGATACGTTCCTGACGCTCCATCACAAAGCCGAAGCACAACAAATTGCTAGTAAGCTTGGGATAGCCAATTTCAAAAACGACTCCAACTGCATCCAATGCCATTACACCATGGGGAAGGTGGAGAATCGTTTGGACGCTATCGCTGGGGTTTCCTGTGAATCGTGCCACGGGGGCGCGAAAGACTGGGTAACGATCCACAACGATTACGGTGGGGCTAACATCACACGCAACCAAGAGACCCCCGAGCATCGGATGCAACGACTCACGACCAGCATCAACAACGGCATGCGCAATCCAGTGAATGTCTACTTGGTCGCTCAAAGCTGCTATCGTTGCCACACCGTTCCCGACGAAAAGCTGGTCAATATCGGTGGCCACAATGCGGGCAGCCTGGACTTCGAGCTGGTCAGTTGGTCACAAGGTACTATACGTCACAATTTTGTTCGAACCGACGGCAAATCCAATGCAGAGGAAGCACCTGCTCGCCTGCGAACCATGTTTGTGGCGGGTATGATCGCGGACCTCGAATTCAGTATGCGGGCGACTTCACAAGCCACTGAAAAGGCCACGTTTGGCGTAACCTCCGCGCAGCGAACTGCGCGTTCGTTGGAACGGCTCAAGTCGGCTCAGTCGAAACTCAACCATCCCATTCTTGCGGAGACGATCCAAATCGCTTCCTCGGTTTCTCTCAAACTCAACAACCGCGAGCAGTTGGAACAAGCGGCCACGAAGATCCATGAAATGGGACTTCGATTCGGCGCGACGGTGACAGGTGATGAACTCGCTGCCATCGATTCTTTTGTACCGCCAAAGAACAAATGGAAGTGATTGAAACCGCGGCTGGCACTGCGGCCGAACAGCCAACCCGGCGCGTTTCGAAGAGCTGCTTCGAATGCGATCCGGAGGCACTCGACTCAATGCTCGGGATTTCATCCGAAATAGCTTCGGGAACATCAGGCCATCGGTTTTTAAGACTAGATCAAGCCCATGCATTCAACGGTAGTCACCTTTCTACAGCGGTAGTCCACGTCCCTTTGGAGATCGTTTCCGCAGAGACCCAGCCAGAATTCAGCGGGCCAGAGTGGGTTTCAGAGGTTGATGAGGGACTCCGCCGGGAGCGATTGGTCCGACTGCTCGACCAACAGCAAGCATGGTATGATGCGGCCCAACGCGCCGCTCTGGCAGCGGAACAACTCTTGACTCTGTGCGAGCATCACCAGCAGCAATGGCTTCCCACGAACCAGCAAACCCCCTTCCCGATGACCAGCCATCTCCCGTTGTATCCCTCCCTGCCATCGAACGCGTATTGATCCTTGGGGCAGGTTGGACCGGGCGTCAGATCGCAGGACAAATGACCTCGCATGGATTGGACGTCACTCTTTTGGACAGCAATCCTCAGGCTCTTGAGCTTTCGATAGCCTGGGTCGAGTCGCAACGCGATCCATTCTTTGAGCAGGGGTTTTGGCCGAAAACCAGTCGAACGCAATTGTCCAATCGACTCCATTGCGCTCCTTCTCTGGAGTCGCTGGTCGGCCAATTCGATCTCGTTCTAGAATCGGTTAGCGAACAGTTTTCCCTGAAGCGACGAATCATCAAAAGCGTTTCGGAAAGATTCGCCGTCCCAACCATCGTGGCATCCAACAGTTCGTACTTCACCCCATCGATGATGCAGCCGCATTGTGTGTCGCCGGAGCGGTTCGCCAATCTGCATTTTCATGTTCCCGTTTGGCGAGCGACATTGGTAGATATCGCTTCGGGTCCCACTACGAATCACTCGACGATCGACGCATTGACAAGTCTCGCGGGCCGTATCGGTCAAACTCCGCTCGTCCAACGGGTTGAGAATCCAGGCTATGTTTTCAATTGGATGCTTAAGGCTCTGTTGCAATCCGCATTGCAATTGGTAGATCGCCGAGTAGCCACACCAGAGGATATCGATATGGCTTGGAAAAAAGTGACCGGCATGCCGATCGGACCGTTTGGGATCATGGACCAATTTGGAGTGGATTTGATCCACCAAACGATGTCGCATGCGAGATTCGTGGACGGTGATCAGATGTGGCAACCCCTGGTCGATATCCTCCAGCCTTATGTGGATTCCCGTCGACTGGGTGTCAAGTCCGGCCGGGGCTTCTTCGAGTATCCAGAAAGCTAGCTGGTATCCAGCAAGCTAGCTGGGCTACGTTCGCGCCGAGGCCTGGCGATTCACCACATACTGGACCAGTTCGTCTACGGAATCGACATCCAAAATGTCGTCGTTGATTTTGATCGAAAAGCGTTTTTCTAACTCGAACGTAAGTTCAGCCATAGCGACGGAGTCTATGCCGATCATTGCCAGTGAATCATTCCCTTTGGGCATGCTGCCACAAACCGCCTTAAGGTAGTCAAAGATCTGGGACTGAGTCGAACGCTGTTCTATGCTATCCATGCTGGAGATTCCTGGGATGATTGGGCGTCCTCATTCTACTATGGAAAGGTTACTTTTGCCTACGGCTGTCGGCATAGTTCCCGTATTCCTGCTTGGGCCAGCTTTTCTCAGAGCTTCGAGTACTTGTGATTCGGTCAATACGTCCGGTAGTACCATCGGCTGCTCTGTGTTGGAATTGGAATAGATAGCCAATAGAGGAATCGAAATGCTGTTGAGTTCCGATAGTTTAGCTTTCAGTTCCGGCGGATAGTTGGTTAAATCGGCGACCATAGGCACTATCTGTTCTGATTCGATCAACTCCTTCACCTTTTTGGTTTCCAGCGCTACCCTCAGATTGAGTTTGCAATTCTGACACCAGTTGGCGGTGAAATCGATCATGACGGTTTTGCCCTCACTGACCAGTTTATCTAGCTTGGCTTCGTCATAGGTTTGCCAAGCTAAACGGTAAGGAGAGGGTTGCAAGAAATAGAAAGAGCCCCATGTACCGACCAACGCCACGACCGCCGCAATCGACCAGCTACTGAATTTAGCGTTGGTTTCTGCCCAAGCGGGCACTCGACCAACCAACCAACATCCAAACCAAACGAACATCAAGGCCGACAGCATGGCCATACGATCTTCGTCCAAAAATCCACTGACCAGGAACACCACCGACAACAGCATCGGAAACGCGAGAACTTCTTTGAACGTCTCCATCCATGGGCCGGGTTTGGGGAGAAACGAGAGCACGGATGGTTGCGCGGCGATCATCAAGTAGGGCAGAGCCATGCCCAAGCCGACCCCCATGAAAATCAACAAGACAACCCAAGCTGGCTGACTGAGCGCCACGACGAACACTCCACCCAAGAACGGAGCGCTGCACGGAGTGGCAAGCAGAGTGGTAATCAGCCCTTTAAAAAAGGCGCCGTGAAATCCTTCGCGATTCGAAAGCTCCGTACTCGTCTTGCTCATCGCAAATCCAGGAATCGGAATTTCCCAAATGCCTAGGAAGCTCAACGCCAATGAAAACATAAAGGCGGTGATCAGAATGCGAAACGGCAGAGATCCAAACTGCTGCCCCCATCCAAACGCTTGGCCGGTGTAGAACCGAACCGCAACGCTGAGTATCCCCAGAGCCAAGATCAAGAAAACGATCCCAGCAGCATACGTGAGTGTCAGCATTGATGCTTTTCTGCGATCGCCTGAGGCTTCGCTTACGAAACCGAGCACTTTGAGTCCGATGACGGGCAGCACACAGGGCATAAAATTGAGGATCAAGCCGCCGAGCATGGCCAGACAGAATTTGCTTAAGATCTCTCGGGCGGAAAGAGTCAACTGGATCTTGGATCGATCGATCCATTTGGCCAAATCTCCTCGCTCGACGATCCCCTGGAAAGGAACGGCGGTGAGAACCGCGTTGGCCGGCTCTCCGACCGTTTTGGGACCTATCGTCAAATCCACTTGGAAGCGAATACCGCGGGGCTGATCGCACGAGCCGTCCGTGCATCCTTGATAGCCGATAAACCCTTGCAACGGATAGATTCCATCAATCGCTTGATCCGGCACACGCAGAGGGATTCTCCAACTGACTTCCCCTTGATAGAAGTCGACTTCTAGTCCACCTCCGAGATCTTTGTGAACAACTGGACTCTTCGTTACCGGTTTGCTTGCGAGCAAGCCGGCCTTTTGGGCGAGTACGATGAGCGTTCGATTCACGGTCGTTGGATCGAACGGATCATGCTTGTAGATGTGGAAATCGGCATCCGGCTTTGCGGTTAGGATCAACTCAAGCGAATCGCTCGATTTCACCACCGACTTGCTGAGAGAGACGGTCCAAGCGATTGGACTTTCTGGCTCACGGAACGGACCCGCGGCCAATTCGTTTTTCGGACCAGCATAAAAACCTGCAAAGGTGGCTGCGACCTCAAGACCACGGACCGGGATACACGCTTCACGGCAAACTTGAGCATCGACTTTGAGAATCAATGGGCCTGAAGCCGCGGTGACGGGTGTTTGAAAAGTAACGGGTGCCGTCCAGGCCACCGCATCGTGATGCATTTCAACACGTACGTTTTCAAAGCCGGCTTCATTGAGCGATACATCGAATGATGTGTCCGGCGAAAACGGGCCAGCCAGCGTCACGCCGGGTGAAGCCAACGCTATTACGGTCGGTGACGGGCCTCGGGGTGGCTGGGTCGTCGAGAAAATATGATGACCGTCATTCAAAGTCACTCGAACAGTGACCCTGCCTCTCAGGCCTCCCTCTTCGGCTTCGAAGCTTCCCGAGAATTCGTAGGGAGTCCCCGACAGCGTGGAACCAAAATCAGAGCCTAATCCATCGAGAAGTCCCCCCTTCGGTTTCGGCTTGCCCCTGCCATCTGCCGCCACCGCACTGCTCGGCGGGAAAAGGGTGATCACGGACATGCAAAGCATGAGCATGGGCAAGCACAGCCTGAACACGGGCAAGCACAGCCTGAACACGGGCACGTAAGGCCTGAGCACGGGCATCCGCAGGGGGATCCTGCGCAAGCCTAAGGTGGTCACCGAAGTCGGAGCTAGTCTGAATAAAATTCTAAGCATTTGCTTCGTCTGCTTTCAAAAGAGAACAGCCCATTTTACAAAGTCAGGAGGTCAATGGTCAACGCTGATCCCGAAAAGATGGGCAAGCTACAGCTTGGACCAATCCGTTCTCTTAAGTCCCACGTTTGTTGCCAAACCAGTAGATATGGGCTCGATCGCATAGTTTCAAGTCGTGCGCGAGGCACCATCGGACCAGCCAACTGGATTGCAAGGACAGCTCTTGTTGGGTCGTTCCCCGCGGCATGAGCAATACCCGATCGCGGTCCCAGCCCCCGAGCAATTCCAGGTATTCGAGCACTTCTTCCGCGTCCAAGATCGAGCCGACTACGAATTTGAGCTGGTAATCACCCTGCGACATCAATTTGCGAACGATTTCGGGTTGAGCACGGCGCAGATCGTGTTGTTTGACCCATTCTGCCGAGGCATACCCCTCCGGCGTCGAGTTGCTGAGTTTTGGGCTGATGGACCAGAGGTCGCATTTCCAGTCACGATGGATAGTGCCAGCCGTTTCTATGGTGATGTGCCGTTTCAAGCGATGCAGTTCTTCACACAGCTCGCCGACGGGTTCAAAAATCATCGGCTCACCGCCGGTGATCACGACATGACGCGTACTCCACTGCGTGGCCGTCGCCAGAATGGACGCAATGTCTTGAGTTTCACCTTCAGGATTCCATGAGGCATAGGGGGTGTCGCAGAACCAACATCGCAGATTGCAACCGCTGGTACGAATAAAAACGCTAGGCGTGCCGGTGAATCGACCTTCACCCTGGACGCTGTGGAAAATTTCGGAGATCCGGATCACGCTGGCCTCGAATTCGCGTCATTCAACCTATCTATATGCCCTTTAAAGAGCAAAATGCACTGTTATTCTAGTGCCAAAACATCAGAATACACAAAAACCCAGCGCGAGCGTATCCTGCTTGCCAACATCCACCGGAGAATTAGCTGTGCCAGGCACGCCGTTTCAAGATCAACTCGAATGCTTCGATAACTCTTTTCCCGACCGCGAATACCTTATTGAAATCGGATGCCCTGAGTTCACGTCGAAGTGCCCCAAGACGGGCCAACCCGACTTTGGCACGCTCACTTTCCGATACGTGCCCGACCAAAAGTGTGTGGAACTTAAGAGCTTGAAGCTTTACCTGCAGAAGTTTCGCAACGAAGGTATCTTCTATGAAAACGTGACCAATCGAATCCTCGACGACTTCGTGACGATCGTAAAGCCACGCAGCGTCACGCTAGTAAGCAATTGGGGGGCGCGCGGCGGCATCACCTCCATCATCACCGTCACCCACGAAAAGACTAGGTAATCGCATGTCCATCGCCATCGCCCCGCATGCTTTGAAACCGATCATTTTAAGTGGTTTTGCGGATGAAGCGGCCAACCAAAAGACGGCCGAGCAGCAGTTCTGCGCCTTTGCCGCGTTGGGTCTGCGGTATTACACCCTGCGATTCATTGATGCTGGCGCCGGTATCCAAAACGCCATGCTTCTTTCACCCGAAGCCATCGAACGTATCCTCCCTCTACAAGCGGAATACGGCCTCAAGGTCTCATCGCTCGGCTCACCTATCGGCAAAGTCAAATTGATCGATTTCGAGGACGGCACCTCCAATCGCTTCGTTCCGTTTCACGAGTATCTCCAGAAAGATGTCCAGCGGGCTTGCGATCTGGCCAATACCTTCGGTACGAAACTGATTCGTGGCTTTTCGTTTTATCACCCACGAGGAACCGACCCTGAAAAGCACATTGCACAAGCTGTCGATCAATTGGGACAGATAGCCCAGCGATGCGACCAACAAGGCCTCACTTTTGGCCTAGAGGTCGAAGCCAACTTGATAGGACAAACCGGTAAGTTGCTCAAAAAGCTTTATGATGGCGTGGCGCACCCTGCTATGCTGCTGATCTTCGACGGCGCGAATTTGGTTTGCCAAGGCATGTCGACCGAGCAGGTCTACGAAGAGTACCTCGCCATGAAATCAGGGTTGGGTTGGTTGCACATCAAGGACTATCAGCGACCATCGACCCGATCCTCGCACGTCGATGAGGAGTCGCTCAAGAGTTTTGTTCCAGCCGACCAAGGAGATTCGGGGCACGAAGCCATCCTTCGCGATATCAAGCGGGGTTATGAGGAGTTGCTTGCAAAACTAGAAAAGAGAGGGATACCCGGGCTCTTCATGGACTTGGAACCGCATGTCAAGGGTGGCGGCCAGTTCGGAGGCTTCAGCGGTCCTGATGGTTTCGGGGTCGCACTGCGAGGGCTCTGCCGAGTCCTCGACTATGTCGGCTTGCCATACGACCTGCGCACCTTTGAGGATATACGCCAAAGCGTTGCGACCAACAGTGCCGCGAAGGCGGGCGCGTAGCGACCGATGAGTTCAGCCGCGATCGCACCAGCCAGCCTCAAAGTCCCAGCGTGGCGAGTGGAATATCCATTCGAATCCCACATGGTCGAGGTTCAGCCTGGAATCCTCATGCACTACGTGGACGAGGGACCGAAAGGCCCCGATCGTCCGACAATCCTGTGTGTCCACGGCAACCCCACTTGGTCCTTCTACTATCGATCGATCGTTTCGCGATTTCGCGAGACCCATCGTGTGATTGCAGTCGACCATGTGGGCTGTGGCCTCAGCCACAAGCCGCAAAACTACGAGTACTCGTTGGCCCAACACACCAGCAATTTGGTCCGCTTGATCGACACTCTCGATTTGCAACGTACAACACTGGTCGTGCATGATTGGGGTGGGGCTATCGGGCTCGGGGCCGCAGTGGCTCGAACAACGCGATTCACCGGAGCCCTCATCCTCAACACGGCCGCCTTTCCGCCACCCTACATACCCTGGAGAATTGCCGCCTGCCGCCTGCCTTTGCTAGGTTCGTGGGCGATTCGATACGGCAATGCCTTTGCGCGTGCTGCTATCTCGATGGCGATCCATCGTTTGCCGCGATTGAGTGACAATGCCCGCGATGGATTGCTGGCCCCCTATGACTCACCTCGCCATCGCGTGGCCATCGACGGCTTCGTGCGGGATATTCCGATGACTCCATCGCATCGAACATGGCCTGTCCTAGAACTCCTGGAACGCCAACTGCCGTCCCTCGCCGAACTCTCTATGCATTTCGTATGGGGAATGCGTGACTGGTGCTTCCGGCCAGAGTGCATGGAACGCATGAACCGAGCTTGGCCACGAGCGACTCGTCGGGAACTGGCCGACGTCGGACATTACATCATGGAAGAAGCGCCAACAGAAGTGCTAGAGGAACTCGAAACCCTTCTTGCTCGCACGGTGTAGACAAGTGCCTCAGCAGACAATCGGCCAGCGAGTTCAGCATGCGATTGAAATCGAATGCACGGCTATCAAAGCGGGAAACGTGCATCCCCTCGCCTCCTTTAACGACCTACAGCATGCGCATTTTATGCAGGCAGCCAAAGTCGTCGGCCACCAATTCGATTCGGATGCGGATTGCTCTGTGGGAGCAATCGTTTTACGATCGACACGAGCGATGGTTCAAAACGTTGGTACGAATACCAGTCTGGGGACGATCCTATTGCTAGCCCCACTGGCGGTCGCCATGCTGGAGCGATCGACCGCGCCGGCACTAGGCGGTTCGTTGCAAACGCAGGTACGCGATGTTTTGAACCGATTGTGCCCGGAAGACGCTCGCGAAATCTACCAGGCCATCCGAATTGCAAAACCTGGTGGACTTGGCAAATCGGAATCCATGGACGTCGAGCAGGCGCCTCCCGCCAGGATCCTGGATGCCATGCGGTTCGCATCGCAACGAGACGATGTGGCACTGCAGTATGTGACCGATTTCGAATTGGTCTTCGATATCGCATCGAGACTGGTGCAGAAGAACCATGGCTGCGAACCCATTGCATTCGCGATCCGGGAACTGCAAATCGAATTGCTATCGGAACGAGTAGACAGCCTGATCGTTCGCAAGTGCGGCATGGATTTCGCCGAATCGGTGAAAAGGAAGGCGTTCGAAGTACGCCAGTCAGGCCCCTTCCTTTCTCACAACTACCTCGAAGCATGGAACGACTTCGATGGGTTTCTCCGGGACGAGCCTCACCGTGGCAATCCGGGGACCACAGCTGACTTGATCGCCGCAGCGATTTTCGTCAGTGGCATAGGCTTCGAGAGTGGGATTTAGAATCCACAACTTGGATCGGGTTGTTCGTAGCTAGAACGTAAGTCGGTAGGCTCGCATCGCGTTCCTGTACCAGAAATGCTCCTGCTCGGTGGCACTGAGACCCGAAGCCAGCTGCCCCACTGTTGCAACCCAATCCGCATAACTGGTTTTCAAAAGACATACAGGCCAGTCGGTTCCGAACATCAATCGCTCCGCTCCGAACGCCTTGAGTGCATGGTCCCAGTAAGGCTGGATCATTGCGACGTTCCAGCTCTCACCACGTACCTCGGTTGCAACTCCTGAGAATTTGCAGAACACATTGGGTCGCTTTGCCAGCTCGCCAAAATCGCGGCTCCAGGCAGCATCAAAAACCCCGGCTAGGATTGTCGGCTTAGCGATGTGGTCCACCACGAATACCTGATCCGGATGCCGATCGACAAACGGGATCGAAAAAGGGAGCTGTCGTGCGTAGATCAAAATGTCGTACGTCCATCCGAATTCCTGCATCGCCCGAACGCCCGCATTGAACTCAGAGCAGGCGAGGAAGCCATCGTCCGGCTCGTCCTGGACGACGTGCCGAAGCCCGCATAGTTTTCGTTGGTCGTGAAAAAGTGCCATTGTCTCTCTGGTATCGAGCTCGCCCAACGGTAGCCATCCCACGACCCCTCGAATCCAGTCGTGTCCATCAGCTTGTTCGAGCAACCATGTAGTTTCCGCGACACTTTGGCGGGCTTGCACGGAGATGACACCATCGATTTGACTCGCCTGTGTTTCGGCCAACAGCTGTTTTGGCAAAAAATCTCGGCCGATGGATTTCATCGAGTCGGAAATCCACGGATACTGTTCGGGAGAATACTCCCAGAAGTGATGGTGACTATCGATGCGTTTCATGGCGACCTAGAAATTAGGACTGGCTTATCGGTTCTCGATTCTATTGGTTCTCGATCGCTGTAATTTTGTCAATGCGTTTGGTATGTCGACCACCTTCGAACTCGGTTGCTAGCCAGATTCGCACTAAATCCCCCACAGGTCGATCTCCGATCAAATCGCCGGGCAGGCATAGGACATTGACGTCGTTGTGCCGACGGCACATTTCCGCCATCACTTCATCGCAGCACGCTGCGGCTCGTACCCCCTTAAATTTATTGGCGACGATCGCCATGCCGAAACCCGTCCCGCAAATCAAAACACCGCGCTCCACAAGTCCGTCGGCAACGCGTTTCGCTACAGTTACGGCAAAGTCTGGATAGTCGACCGCTTGATCGCTCATGGTTCCATGGTCTTCGACCTCATGACCATCGGCAGTGAGCAGCGTGATGAGCTTGCTTTTGATTTGAAAACCTCGGTGGTCGCTACCAACGGCGATTCTCATAAACGAATCTCCAAGTGTTTGGGAAGACAATTCAAAAAGCCTAGGTCCATTGGATCAATGCATTCATGTCCAGGGATTCGATCCAATAGTCCGTGTGTTCGTCCAATTGCTTTGCACACTTTTGATAAACTTCCAAAGGGCCACCGAAAGGGTCACTAATTTCTCCGCCGTCCGGCGAAATCAAATGCACTTTGGATGCAACCGACGGCCACTGCGAAACGATCACCTGCCGATGCCGCTGCCCCATTGCTAGAATCAAGTCGGCTCGATCGACCAACGAAGCATTGAGCTGCGTGCTTTGATGATGATCTAGGCTGGCTCCATAGTCACGAATTGCTTCCGCCGCACCATGCGACGCTTGGCCTCCTTCGAAAGCCGAAACTCCTGCCGACGAGGCCACCACTGGGATTTCGCCACCGTTGGCCAACTGGCCAAACTTCATTAAGATTTTCTTTTTCATCATCGCTTCTGCCATGGGCGAACGGCATGTGTTCCCCGTGCACACGAACAGGATACTCCATCGCGTCAGCTGCTTTAGCGCCGAAGCGGTGACTATGCCCGAGCGAACAATTTTGCCTTGATTGCCGTCGACCGCCACAATCGTGGGTTCTCCCGGCATCGATACCGGACCATCGTTGATTGCGAACACGCTCTCTTCCGGACTCAGATCTTCGACGGATTCAGCGATATGTCCGCTGGCGGTGCGAGCCCATCGATAGACCAAAGGGCCGGAAGAGAGCCGACCCACGTGATCGAGAACTTCGTGCTCGGGCTGCGAAACTTGAATGCGCTTAGTGGTGTTTTGCAACGCTTCACAAGTCTTTGTGCTCAAACAACGCAGAACACTCGACGCATGCGAATCCTGAACACTAAGCACCACCGGTCCGGGCCAAGCTTTCCTCGCCAATCGCCGCGCTGCAAGGCTGATATCCGGAAAATAATCAAGAGTTTCATCGGCGGAACGAACCATCAGGCTCAAGTCATCCACTGCAGGGCTCGCTGAGCCAGCTCGAAGCTGGAGGACCGCCTTTTCTGACAAACCGCTAGCTATCAGAAGATAGCCACTAGTCGACGGAAGGGACACAACATGACCTTCCGCCAGAGCTTGCACCGCCAAGTGGACGACATCGCGGGGATCGTCCGATTTTCTCCAGTCTAGAATCTTCGTCATACGCGATGAAAAACCAGCAAGTGATGAGAGAAACGTGGCGATTGACCAGCTCAATCGGTACCGCGCAATTCCATTCCAATGAGGGTATGATATCCCATGGCCGAGCCTTAGGTCAGTGGGCCGGACCGGCCCAACCGGATCTTTGTCGACTTTCCCAACACCCTTAAACCGATACTTTTTGCGTGTGCGGGAGCTTGTAACCCTTCCAATCCACTGGACCCTATTGTGTTGCCCAGATCGCCGTCGAACCTTGATGCTCCCAGCGAAGCCGAAACTGACCGGTTTTCACGGCGGGTTTTTCTGGGCGGGTTGCGAAAACCGATCCTCTTCGGGATCACTGCTTCCATTGCCCCAGCTCTTTTGGTGCAAAGTGGTTGCACCGGTACTGCCAGTGGTGATTCGGCTTCCAAACCCGATCTGGTGATCGGCCAGCGCGGACTGTCGGACGGGCGCTTTCAAAAACCCAGGGCTATCGCTATCGATAACCAAGATCGAATCTACGTCGCTGACAAAACAGGTCGCATCCAGGCCTTTGACCAGAACGGCAAGTTTCTCGTAGGCTGGCGAACGCCCGAGATCGAGTCGGGCAAACCTACGGGACTCAGTATCGACAAAGATGGCTCGATTATCGTGGCCGATACCCACTACTATCGCTTCCTGTTCTATACGCCAGAGGGCCAACTGATGGAGGAGCGGACGATCGGTGGTGTGAATGGCCCCGATCCAGGGCAATTCGCATTCGTGACCGACATTGTCCGCGCCCCCAACGGTGAATACTATTGCGGCGAGTACGGCGAATTCGATCGCATTCACAAATATAGTAGCGAGGGTAAGTACATCGACCGAATGGGCGAACATGGAATCGGCCCCATGCAATTTAGCCGACCCCAGAGCTTGGCCTTGGATGACGAAGGACTCCTTTGGGTTGCGGATGCTTGCAACCACCGGATTCAACAGATCGATTGGCGCGACGCAAAACCCCGTTTGGTCTCCATAGTATGCGGACAAGGGAACGAACCCGGGGAATTGAAACTTCCATACGGCATGATTTTGCTGAAAGACGGCTCTCTGATTGTCAGCGAATACGGAAACCACCGGGTACAGCATTTGGATCGACAGGGTCGGTCGCTTGGGATTTGGGGCATGCCCGGCCAACTCCCTGGCCAGCTCGTCGACCCCTGGTCCACGGCTGTCGATTCCAAGAATCGAGTTTACGTCGTAGACTCTGGCAATAACCGTGTGCAACGCTTCCGTTTTTAAATTGCGACCTAGCCTAATCCATGTTTCAAACTGTCTATCTCGGGAAATTGCTCGGCATCAAGGTCTACATCCATTGGACCTTTTGGCTGCTGGCCCTCTACATTGGCCTCATTAACCTGGACAACGGGTTGGTGAGCGCTGCGTCATCGATAGGATTCGTCTTTGCCGTTTTCGGTTGCGTTTTTCTGCACGAGATGGGACACGCCTTGGCTGGACGATGGTTTCGTATCCCGACAATTGACATCACTCTGTATCCAATCGGCGGAGTGGCTCGCATGGCGGATTTCACCCGCAATCCATTTGCTGAATTGATAGTCGCTATTGCGGGCCCCATGGTCAACATCGCAATCGCGTCCCTTTTGTTTGTTGGGCTATCAGTTCGGGCTAGCTTGGATCAAGTGTCCACGTTGGAGGTCGCGAAGCTCAGCCCGTTGGAACAGCTATTTATTGCCAATGTGATTCTAGCCGTGTTCAATATGCTGCCCGCATTCCCCATGGATGGCGGCCGCGTACTGCGAAGCTTGCTGGCTATGTGGTTGCCGTACGATAAAGCTACTCGAATTGCGGCTCGCACGGGACAAGTGATGGCGGTTGTGATGCTGTTTGGTTCGTACTACATTCCCTCGCTCATGTTGATCGCCATCATGGTGTTTTTAGTTTGTTCGGGCGAGCTCCTCAAGGATCGCTTTCGAAGAGCCGCCGGGCAAATGGCACCCGAGGGTCGCCCGTTCACCACGGCCCCCTCCGTAGATCCGAACCCGTCCGGCGGCACGATTGATACCGTAGATGCGGTCGAAGTGCGGCACATCCGATAGCGTAGGTAGGATGGGACCATTTGTCCCGTCCAAACAGAGTATCGGGTTGTCTCGTCCAAACCAAGGATCGGGACATTGGTCCCAATCTACTTTTGGTAGTTTCCAATCCGCCGCTCGCCTTACGGCTATTATTGTGCTCCAGAAAATCGGTAGCCAACATTGCTAGACCGCCTAAGGCTTCCATTTCTCGAAATTGTTTGCATACTCGGACGATCGGATTTTTGAGTTACGTTTTCGGTTTCTCCCCGACCACCAACTCTTCGCCTTCCGTCAAATCGCCTTCGACCAATTCCGTAAAACGATTGTCGGATATTCCTGTTTGAACCGGTTTTGCTCGCAAAAAAGATCCATCCGCTATCCAAACGTGGCGAGAGCTCTGGGCTCGCGTGGCGGCAGCTTTTTCATCGGCTGACATCTGCTTGGCGGTATCGTTGACCGTCTGCTTTTGCTCGTCTACCCCGTCGATAATCTTTCTGTCATCCGGATGAACCTTTTCCCGCGGTGGATAAAACCGGAGCGCTGCGTTTGGTACTTTGATGATCCCCTGACGGTTCTTAATTTGAAACGAAAGATTTGCGGTCATGCCCGGCAATAGCTTCAAATCCACATTCGGAGTCTCCACGATCACGGGGTACGTGATGACGTTTTGTTCCTCGGTGCTGCTCAACCGAACCTGCACAATCGTTCCTTGATCGAATAGCTCGTCAGGGTAAGCGTCCACGGTGAATCGAACGACTTGACCGTCATTCTGCGCTTTGCGAATCATCCCGATATCCGCTTCATCGACCGATGCATAGATGTGCATGCGTTTGTCCATCTCGGGCGCGACAACAAACATTTCAGGAGTTTGAAACTGGGCGGCAAGCGTCTGGCCAATATCGATTTTCTTTTCGATCACGACGCCGTCGCAGGGCGCGAGGATCTCCGTGTAGTCGAGGTTGGCCATGGAGTTGTCGAGCTGCGCCCTTGCCTGATCGACGTTGGTCTTAGTGACCTGCAACTCAGCATCGCGGGTCATTCGCACGAATCGGAATTGATCGAGTTCTGCCTCAGAGATAAAGTCCCGATTTCCTCTTTTGAGTTCGCCACCGCGCCGCTCGTCATTGACGGCCTGCTGCAGGAGCGCTTCGGCCCTCGTGACTTCCGCTTGGCGAGTTTTCAGAATCGCATTGTCCCGTTCGACGGTCGATTTGTAAAGGCGAGGATCGATCCGAGCCATGAGCTGCCCCTCGGTGATCTTGCTGTTGTAGTCGACGAACAGCTCACTGATCGGACCGCTCACCGATGCGCCCACACTCACGCGATGGATCGGCTGTACTTTGCCTGTCGAGTTAACGGTCTGTGAAATATCCCCCGTAACGACACTTTGCGTCCTCCATTTCGGTCGATTCCGCTCCTCGAAGTACTTGACGACGGGCCCGTACGCAGCCGCTCCTATGCCCCCAAGAATCGCAACGGTAATCAAAAGTTTAAACAGGGTCTTCATGAATTTTTTTTCGTTCACTCGAAAAATACAAAAGGCCAGTACCCAGCGCGATGGCAATGGCACCACCGCACAGCCAAGGGATCGGGATGTGTTTTGTGTCGGTACCAAACCATTTGGCCAGATCCGCTTCTTCGAACTGCGACATTCCAAAAATCAATCCGTTGTGCAACGTGTGCAAAA
>Ga0105049_10002375_pt1 | contig 22259 bp, 18 predicted proteins | sample MAT06_FD_78087 | JGI IMG/M metagenome (GOLD analysis project Ga0105049, IMG submission 78087) | Freshwater microbial communities from Lake Fryxell liftoff mats and glacier meltwater in Antarctica - MAT-06 | ecosystem: Environmental > Aquatic > Freshwater > Ice > Liftoff microbial mat | place...
GAGCGAGACTGGAATTCGCGAAGCGAGACGCGCGCGGCCGAGGAGCCGCGACGAGGCCAGCCTCATAGGCTGCCGAGGAAGCGAGCGACGAAGGCCCCGCGCGTCTAGCGAGCGAGACTGGAATTCGCGAAGCGAGACGCGCGCGGCCGAGGAGCCGCGACGAGGCCAGCCTCATAGGCTGCCGAGGAAGCGAGCGACGAAGGCCCCGCGCGTCTCGCGAGCGAATTCGAGGGAATTAGAGGCGTTTGGCGTAGTACTCGACTACCTGCTGCAGGTCGATCGTGAAAGGCACCGCTTCCTTGCCCGGAAGGTCGCGGATCTTCGAGACCTTCTGGTCCTTGTTGACGTCGATCCACTCGGGGCGCGAGAGCGACTGCGACTCGAGCGACTCGACGATCGCCTTGAGCTCCTTGCTCTTCTCCTTCACCTGGATCGTGTCGCCGACCTTCACCTGGAAGCTCGGGATGTTGACGCGGCGACCGTTCACGATGAAGTGACCGTGCGAGACGAGCTGGCGGGCGGCCGGGATGGTCGGCGCGTAGCCCGAGCGGAACACCACGTTGTCGAGGCGACGCTCGAGCAGCTCGACGAGCTTGTCACCGCTGGCCAGCTTCGAACGGCGGGCCTCGACCATGTACTTGCGCATCTGGCGCTCGCCCAGGCCGTAGTTCAGGCGCAACTTCTGCTTCTCGTTGAGCTGCTTGCCGAAGTCCGAGACCTTGCGGCGGAGCTTGGGGCCGTGCTGGCCCGGGGGATAGGGGCGACGCTCGATCGACTTGCGCGACAGACCCGGGAGGTCGACGCCGAGAGCACGCATTTTCTTGAGACGGGGACCGGTGTAACGCGACATGTTCTGAGCCTTGCCTGGATGAAGCCCGCTGCGCCAAGCACGTTGCCTTGCACGCCGTTGTCGCGAGGTTGGCCCTTCGCAGGGTCAGTTGCGCTCGCGTTGTTGTTACTCGCGGACGATGCCGGAGAAACAGCGGGCGGACTGCCTAGCACGGGTCCCGGACGTTGGGAACGGAAAACAAGAACGTCACCAACAGCCCGTTCCGGAAGGCTTTTCGGGTCACATCTCGGTGAAGTCGTGGAACACCTGCGCCTGCTGACCGGCACCCACGACCACGCTCTTCGAGACCTTCTGCTGTCCCTTCGTCAACACCACCATGTACTTGCCGGCCGCGAGGTCCTTGATGGTCGTCGGCGTCGTCCCAAAGGGCCGACCGTTGACCGACACCTGCGCCCAGGGTCGGGCGGCGACCATGATCGAGCCCTTGGCCTTGCTCGGTGACGGGCCCGGGCCCGGCGTCGGTCCTGGTTGTGGGCCTGGGCCTGGGCCTGGGCGCGGTCCGGGTCCCGGGCCTGGGCCTGGCCCGGGCGCAGGCAGCTTGTCGAGCTTGATCGCTAGCGTCTGGAGGGCCTGGGTCAAGCTGATGTCGGTCTTGGAGGTCTTGTGGTCCTTGGCCTTCACCTCGAGCGTGATGCTCGCTCCAATGGTCAGTCCCTTCACGGCGACGAGGCCGGCGCTTCGCACTTCAACGGTCCCCGTGCTCGGCGTGACCGTCGCGTTCGCGGGGTCGAGCGATATGAGGAGCTGGCCTGGCGTCACGACGTTGATGAGCACCATCTCCTCGGCGAGCTTGTAGATCTGGGTCACTGGGTCTCCGCCGGCGGCCGGCACGACCCGCACCAGGATGTCCTGCCCGATCATGCCCTCGAAGGGTTGCGCGCCGAGGCCCAACCGCTTGCCGTCGACGAACACCTCGTCGCTGTCGCTCGACGGCTTGATGACGATCCGATGGGCGACGTCCTCCTTCTCCATCTTGATGGGATAGACAGGGGCGCGTTCTTCGATCGCTATGATGTCCTCGAAACGTTTGTAGCCCGGGGCTTCCGCGACGATGCGCACCCTTTGCCCGAGCGAGAGTCCCGTCACCTCGCCGCCGACGACGGTGCCGTCGACCTTCACCTTGGCGGTGTGCGGATCGACCTTGAGGTAGAGCGTCGCCGCATCCTTGGCGGGGATCGTGACGTCCGCGCCAGCCGCGCTGCCCGTGCCGTTCGTCACCCCAGGTTCGCTGCCCTTGTTGCCCGTCAACAGGATGACCGCGCAGACGCCACTGACGAGCAGCAACACCACGAGCAGAATCCAGGGCAGCGCCGAGTCCCTGCGCCGCGCCTGCGCCGGCGTCGTCATGCGTGCGGCGGTCGCTGTCGGGCCGTCCAGCGGAGCCGCACCGCGAGCCGGCCGCCCAGGGCCGCCGAGTGGCGCATCGATACGCGTGCGCTGCTCGCTCCCGGGTCCGGTCCCAGAACGCGCGGTCGGCTGCAAGGCCGTCGCCTCGCTCTGCGTGACCACAGCCCCCGACATGAAGGCATCGTCTTCGTTCGATTGCCGTTCGAGCAGGTCGATGTCACGCTTGAAGACGCGGAACATCAGCGGCTTGAGCTTCTCCTTGTCGAGGTCGGTGACCTGCGCGTAGTACCATCGCGTCAGCTCGCGCCCGAACGCGTCGGCGCTGGGCCAGCGCTGATTGGGATCTTTCGCGAGCGCGCGTGCGACGATCGGGTCGAGGGATGATGGCACGTCCGGATTGATGGACGACGGCCTGGGCGGCTCCATCTTGAGGACGTTGTTGAGCGTGTCGAAGTCGCTCTCCGCGAGGAACAGGCGCGCGCCAGTCAACATCTCCCAGAGCACGACGCCCAGCGCGAAGACGTCGGTGCGCCCGTCGAGTGCCTTGCCACGCGCCTGCTCGGGGCTCATGTAGGCGACCTTGCCTTTGACCGCGCCCGCCTGCGTCTTGGTCGAACGCTGGGCGGCCTTGGCAATGCCGAAGTCCATGAGCTTCACGTCGCCGCGGTACGAGATCATCACGTTGGACGGGGTGACGTCGCGGTGCACGATGTGGAGCGGCTCCCCTTTGTCAGCTCTTGTGTGGGCGTGATGCAGGCCCTTCGAGACCTCGATGGCGATCCAGACGCTCTGCGCGACCGACGGGGGATCGTGCTGGTGTGCGGACTGGTCGAGCAGGTCTTTGAGGTCCTTCCCCTCGATGTACTCCATCGCGATGTAGTAGCTGTCGTCCACCACATCGAAGTCGAATATCTGCACGATATTGGGATGTTGCAGCTTGGCTGTGAGGCGCGCCTCGTCGACGAACATCTGCACGAACGTCTCGTCGTCCGAGTAATGCGGCAGGATCCGCTTGATGACGAGGTCCTTCTCGAAGCCCTCGGCGCCGGCCACCTTCGCTTTGAAGATCTCGGCCATGCCGCCGAGCGCCAGGCGGCGCAGGAGGACATATTTGCCGAACCTCTGCGGGGAGATACTGGACATTCCGGGACACCCTACTCTTGCTTTGAGCGTTGCCGACCGTCTGTCACGATACCATCGCGATCAGCTCTGCGCCAACGTCACGATGGCTCCCGACAAGCCCGCGGCGACGGTCACTCGCTGCCCGACCACTGCCGGAGGAGGGCCTCGACGGCGATGCGGAGCACCGGATAGGACGGACGTTCATCGTAGCGGATGTCGGTGTTGATGCGCACGTCGCCTTCCTGGACGATCAGGATCCAGGCGGAGCCTGCTGCGCGCAGGGCGACAGAGCTCTCGAGGTTGACGCTGTAGAGGATGCGGCCACCCTCGGTCACGACGAAGCTCATCAACACCTGGGGGTCGCCGCGCGGTGAGAACGTCTCGATCGCGAGCACGTCGCGCTCGTCGATCTCGAACTGGTCGAGCACATAGCTCTCGAGCTGGGCGAGTTCATGGTCGGGGTCCGGGGCGCCGTTGGTCTCGGCCATTTGCGCCTCGACCCAGAGCCGGCGCAACCCCTGGTGGGAGACGCGCGCGGCCTCCCAGAGCCCCACCCGGATCTGGCTCTGGAGGAGCTTCTTCAGGCTTGGGAAGTCGCGTGGCTGGAGCTCGTGGGCGCGCATGAACGCGGCCAGCGTGAGCGCGTCCTCGCCGCGGTTGGCGTGGATTTGGCCTTGGTCATACCACGGCTCGAAGCGTTCGGGAGCGAGCCCCGATGCGGCCCGGAGCTTGTCGAGCGCGCGCTCGTCATAACCAAGCAGCCACTGACAGACACCTTCGTGATAGTGCGCCTCGAACAGCGTCGGGTCGCAGTCGCTCGCGACGCGAAAGGCGCCGAGTGCCAGCTGGTAGCGACCGAGCAACACCAGGATGCGGCCCGAGGCGTAGTGCGCGAGGGCGTGGTCAGGGCGCTGGCGGGTCAGGCGATCGAGCGCAATCAGCGCCGACGCGAGGGCCACCGGCTCGTCCTTACGGGCGAGGGCCATCTCGAGCAGATCCAGCGCAAGGTCCTTCTTCTTCATGAGCCCTGTGCGTCAAGTCGGAGAAGGCCCGATGCGCGGCGTCGAAAAGATCTAGCAGGTTTGAGCGGCTTCGGCCACCCCACCCCGGCCGACCTCGTTGAACCTGAAAGTCTAATAATTACTCGGCGTAAGGAGAAGCCATCCAGGCGTCGACGTGCACGAGATCGAGCGCCAGAGCGCCGCACGCGGCGGGCACCGCCAGGGTCTCGCCCGCGCGCTGGGTGAAGCCCTCACCGCGGAGCTCGCCGGCCATCACCAGGATCGCTCGAAAGCGGTCGGTCGCAGGCAGCGGGAACGGGCCATGACCGCGCAGGCGTTCGAGGCGCATGCCTTTGAAGTCGAAGTAGCGGGCGACGCTGACGTCGCCCTCGGTCAAGCGCTCAGGTGTGCGCCGGCAGGATGCGACGAACGCGGCGCCGCGCGGTGCGTCCCAGGCGGTCACCGCGAGTGAGCGGGCGCGCTGGAGCGGACGCAGGGCCCCCGCCGGGTCGGGTCGGCCGTGCGGGTCGAAGCGTCGCCCCCAGTCCCAGAAGCGATAGGTTATGCCGGTGCGGCCGGGGCGAACGAGCTGTGGCTCGAGCAGCGTCACGCCCGGGCCGATGGCGTGCACTGTGCCGGCGTCGATGACGAACGCGTCGCCGATCTCGACCGGCACGAAGTTGAGGAGCGGTGCGACCGGGTCGAAGGTGCCCGGGGCCGAGTCGGCGGCCGCCTCCAGCGCGCGCCCGAAGTCCTCGCGGGTGACACCGTCGGCGAGACCGAGCCAGATCCCGGCACCGGGGACGCGGTCGAGCACGACCCAGGCCTCGGGCTTACCCGACTCGTGCGCGGCCAGCTGCGGGTCGCCATCGGCGGGATGTACCTGCACCGAGAGCGCCTCACGCGCATCGAGCAACTTGATGAGGAACGAGCGCGCGAGCTCAGCCGTTGCGTCGTCTTTGCCGAGCCACGCGCGTGGGTCGGCGGCGATGTGATTGGCGAGCGGGGTGCCGGTGCGATCGCGCGACGGCAACACCGGGTCGAACGAGAGTTCCCACGACTCGCCGATCGCCGGCCAGGCGGCCTTCGCGGGATCGATGGTACAGCCGACCTTCCAGCGCTCGAGGATCGCGCGGCCACCCCAGGGCGTTCGCTCGGGCGGTGTCCAGTTGTCGGCGCGAAGGAGGACAGGAAGCATCGCGGGAGGGTATGCGAATGCAGGCGCGGGTTGAAGGCGAGAATCGAGTGCCGGAGCCATCGGCTCCCGCGAAAGGTGTAGTGTTTCAATGACATGGATAGAAAATGAGTAGTCCTGACCCCAGGCTGCGGCAGGTGGCGGGCGGGGTGCTGCTCGGTCTGCTCACGTTGGTGCTGCTCGGCGCGCGCTGGGTCGCGATCGGACGACCGCTGTGGTTCCTCGTCTGGAACATGTTCCTGGCGGCGGTTCCGGTCGCGGTCGCGTGGCTCGCGTTGTGGACTGCGCGGCGGCGGTTCGATTCGAGTCGGCGGGGCTGGGCGGCGCTCCTGGCGGTGTCGCTCATGTGGCTCGGGTTCTTTCCGAATGCGCCGTATATCCTTACGGATCTCATGCACTTGAGGAACTCTCAGCCGAGCTGGCTGTGGCTCGACATCATGGTCATCGGCAGTGCCGCGGCGACGGGCATGTACGCGGGGCTCGTGTCGCTGCGGTGGATGCACGAGGCCTTCCTGACGCGCGGGGCGCGCCCGCTGCTCGGCTGGGCGTTCGTGCTGGCGGCTGCGCTGGCGGCGGGCTTCGGGGTCTTCCTCAGGCGCTTCCAGCGCTGGAACACGTGGGACATCCTGACGCGCCCAGGCGATGTGCTGGCGGATGCTTGGAGCTCGCTAGGCGACGTGCGCGTGCTGGCGTTCGCGACGTTGTTCGCGCTCGGGATAGCGATCGGCTACGCGGTGTTGACGTTGCTCGTCGGGCTCCCGAAGGCGGACGAGCCACGGTCGGTCAGCGGCGCTTGATGAACTCGTAGCGCTGGGTTTTGCCGTCGAAGTCGGGGTCGAGGAACACCATCATGTCTTCGTAGCCCGGGGCGCGCAGAGTCACGGCCGGCGGCTCCTCGCCCGCAGACCAGGTCAAGGTGAGCGGGGTCATGCCGACCTCGACGTCGTTGCGAACGACGCGCGCCTTGGGCTTCGTCTCGATGGTGACACTGACGAGTGTCATCGGCACGGCTGGCGCAGGCGTCGGCGTCGGGACGCTCGGCGGCGGTGTTGGCAGGCTTGCAGCTGGCTCGCTCGGGGCGGGACGGCTGGGGATGGGCGGAGCAGGGATCGCGTGAAGGTTCGGGACGTTCGCACTGCGTTGGACAGCGCCGGCGGGGGGGTCGGAAGCGGGCAGGCTCGCGCCTTCGATCGGGATCGGCGGATCGGAACGGCCGGGGCCGCTTGCGAGCGCGATGATGAGCACGCCAACGGCCGCGGCGGCGCCGCCGACGGTCGTCCAGTAGGTGCGCTTGGAGTAGGCCTTGTCGACGCCGGTCTTCTCGGCGAGGCCGGTCGAGATCGACTTGCCGACCGGCAGATCGACCGGCACGTGCAGTGCTGTCACGACGACGTTGTGACCCGAGCTGATGACGCGCTTGGCGCGGTCCCCCAGCAGGATGGCGGAGCTTGGACTGCGGTCCCCCAGCACGATGGCGGAGCCTGGACTGCGGTCCCCCAGCAGGATGGCGGAGCCTGGACTGCGGTCCCCCAGCAGGATGGCGGAGCCTGGACTGCGGTCCCCCAGCAGGATGGCGGAGCCTGGACTGCGGTCCTGCTGGGCGCGCGAGGCGGCCGAGGGCTCGGTATCGCCGGGGTTGAAGTCGGCCACGTCGGTCGCGGAGACCGCGGGCTCGAGCAGGACCGTGTCACCCTGATAGATGGCGACCGCCATCGTGCGCGCGAGGCGATCGACGGTCCATGGCTCATCGCTCATCGCGCGCCGGACGAGCGTCTTGTCGGTGCCGTCGGCGTCGCTTGGGGCCTCGAGCTCGAGCTCGTCGCCGAAGTCGATGATGATCGATTGCGGTTTGACGGGCCCGGCTGGCTTCAGCGGCTCTTGCGACAGCGCGCGCCGGATCGACGTATCCGATGGGGCCGGCCGCGACAGCGTGAACGGCGGCGCATGCCGCATGGGCTTGGGCGGGATCGGAATCGACTCGACGCGGGTCTGCGACACCGGCCGTGCAGCACCGGGTGGCAGGGGCGGCGGCGCTGCCGCTTGCGCATTCGCAAGCGCATTCGCAAGCGCATTCGCAAGGATGGCGACGCCTGGACTTTGAGCGAGCACGCTGGCCGCGACCGAAGGCAGCACGGCTGTGCCCGGGCTCTTCGCCATTTCGAAGGCTTCGCTGGCCGCGCGCTGCGAGGCGATGGCGCCCACTTCGGCAGGTGCCAGGTTCAGCTGTGAGCGCATGCCCGTCGTCGGCCGGAAGCGCGAGCGTGCATCGGTCACCTTGGCGTCACGCGCCTCGGGGTCGAAGCCGGCGATCGGCTTGAGCGGCGCATGGCGAGCGGCCTCGAACAGGGCCATCGCCGCCTCGGCGCCGGCCGGGCGCTTGAGTGGATCCTTCGCGAGCAGCGACATGATCGCGTCGACCAGCGGTCCGCGCAGCGTGCGGCCTTTGATCTCGGGCAGCGGCGGATGCTCGGTGACGTGCGCGATGAGGTACGCGGTCGGGGATTGCGCGCGGAACACGGGGTAGCTGGTGAGGCACTCGTAGAGGATGCAACCTAGCGAATACAGGTCACTCTGAACGGTTGTCTCTTTGCCCGAGCACTGCTCCGGGGACATGTAGGGCGGCGAGCCGATGACCATGCCGGTGCGGGTGAGCTTCATGTTCGCGTCGCCATCGACGCGCGCAATGCCGAAGTCGAGGATCTTGACGATGGTGCGGCCACGCGTGCCGCGCGTGAGAAAGATGTTCGCGGGCTTCATGTCGCGATGCGTGATGCCGGCGTCGTGCGCCTCGGCCAGCGCGTCGGCGAGCTGGACCGCGAGCTCGATGATTTCGCTTGGCCGAAGCGGCGCGTCCTGCTTGAGGAACTCGTCGAGGGCCAGGCCTTCGAGGAACTCCATGACGAGATAGAGGGCACCGTCGGTCGAGTGCCCAAAGTCGTGAACGCCGACGATGCCTGGGTGTCGCAGCGACGCGAGGGCCCGTGCCTCCTGCTGGAAGCGGGCGATTTCACTGAGGTCTCCGCCGTGCGCGGCGAGCAGGATCTTGATCGCCACCGGCCGCCCCATGCCGAGCTGGACAGCCTTGTAGACCGACCCGAAGCCGCCACGCCCGAGCAGGCTCTCGATCTGATAGCGCCCTTCGAAGAGGCGGCCGATCAGCGGGTCGCGGTCATCGGGGCGCACACGCGAAAGCTCGACGGTCTTGAATCCATCATCCGGACACACGAGATGCAGCATCTCGCGCGTACATCGAGGACAGATTCGCATGACAGCCATGAGCCTCCAGGTACTCCCCGTCAGAGGTTATCAGGTTCGCAGGCGCGCACGCAACGCCGGAGCTGGCCTGGTTTCAGGGAAGCCAGCTCACCTTCGACCGCGGCACTTTTCGCTGATGCGGAGGCCATAGGCCGCGTCGCCCGGGAGGTCGGTTGTCCAGCCGCCGACCTTGATACGCACCGAGGTGTCATCGTTGGCGGTGACGGTGCTGACCGCCTTGGCACCGATGCGACCGGTCGCGAGGGTCCTTATTGTGACATCGTCGCCCTCGACCTGGAGGCGTGGCTTCCAGTTGCCCTTCTCGCGGCCGACCTCAATCGTGAGCTTCTGCCCCTTCACGAGCTTGAGCTCGGTCGTGTGGCTGGCAAAGCGGCCCGAGGTGAAGTCCTCGTGGCGCAGGTTCGCCTTGCAGCGCGGCACGGCGATGTCGCGCAGCGAGAGGCTCGGGCTCGGCGCGGGTTCACGTTTATCACCGTCTGGTTTCGCTTCGGGCTTCGCTTGCGGTCGGGCGGCCGTCTTCGGCGGGTCATCGAGGCGCGAGCGCTCGAGCTTCGGGGTGCGCACGGAGCGCTCATCGTCGTCGGCGCGCGCACGGCAGCTCGCGGTCGGCTCGAGGCCGAGCAGCGGCGCCACGTCGAGGCGATGGCCGTCGGGCGCCTGGATGTCGAGGTGCAGATGCGGGGCGGCCTCCTGCACACCGGTGCCGCCCATCACCGCAATCTCCTGACCGCGCGCGACGACCGCGCCGACCTTCACATCGGGGTGCACGTCGGCGATGTGCAGGTAGCGGATCGTGTGCCCCTGGAGCGGCCCATCGAGCACGCGCGTGATGATGAGGTTGCCCGAGCGCCAGCGGCCCTTCCTGCTCGTGAAGAAGTAGACCCGGCCGTAGGGCTCGATGTCCTTCCAGCGCGGCAGCTTCTTGTCGCCGCGCAGGGATTCACCGTCGCGCTTGTCGGGGGTGCCGAAGTCAGCCGGGTTGTCGTCGCCCTGACCCACGAAGATGACCTCAGCCCTGGCCATCGATCGGATCGGCGTGCCGACCCCCCAGTCCGGTCCGACGCCGCCGAGGTCGATCGCCTCGTGCCTGTGGCGATGGCCACGACAGGCACCAAAGCCGCGGAACATGTGGGTCGTCGGGTAGGGCAAGGCGAGCCCGTCGGGCGTAAGGTGCACGCCATAGATCGCCGGGTCGACGGCGACGTTTGGACGCGTCGATCGGACGGGAGGCGTCGTGCTGGGTCGGTCCTCGAGCGGCAGGTCGAGCCCTTCGCTCGTCTCGGATGAGCCGAGCTGGTCGGGCTCGTCTTCGATCGGAGCCGACGGGGACGTGTGCGAGGGCGCGTGCGCGGAATCGCCGTCGATCTGATCGGCCGGGTAGACTGGATCGTAGTCGAGGATCGGCTCGTAGCGGACGACCGAGCCGCCACGGCGGACCTCGACGACGTTGCGCGCCGGCTCGATGTAGGCGGGCGCCGAAGGGTGCATGAGCGGCGCGGGGGCGGCGGGTGTGTTGGGGACATCGGGCGAGCGCGGGCGGACCGGCTCGTAGACTACGGTCGAGCCGTTGTCCGGTTGCTGCACCCACGGCTGACCGCCGCAAGCGAGAAAGGGAACGGCAAGTCCGACGAGCCATCTGGTTGTGCGCTGGACCACGGCGAACGAACGTAGACGGGTCGCCCAGGTGTGTCGAGAATTTCGCACCCCTGATCGCAATGCCGTGCGCGAGCTACCCTGAGGTGCTGGCCGACGCGTTCGCGAGCGTCGAAAGCGCCGCCTTCTCGCGCGCCCAGATGTCGCGGAAACCCTCGCGAAAGCTCGGGAATCGGAGGCTCACCCCGAGCCGGGCGAGTGTCGCGTGCGGCAAGAGGCGCTTCGACTGCGCGAACATCGCGAGCGTGTCCTTGTCCATCCGCACGCGCGCCTCGGCGAGTGACATCGGCTCGGGCGCCGGCAGCCCGAGCTCGCGTGTGCACCACTGAGCGACCTCGGACTGGGTCGTCGGGTGCAGGTCGCTGCCGAGATAGACCCCGGGGCTGTGGGCGAGGGCCGCCTCGCAGAGGGTCGCAAGGTCGGCGACGTGGATGCGATTCGTGATCGCTAGCCCGCCATCGATGAGCCGGTACTTACGCGCGGCGATGCGATGCAAGAGCGATCGGCCGGGACCATAGATGCCTGACGGTCGGATCACCGAGGCGCCTATCGACTGCCACAACGCTTCGCTCGCGAGGCGGGCCTTGGCCTTGTCGGTGGCGGGTTCCGTCGGGGTCGATTCGATGACGTCGGCGCCGCCGTGGTCGCCGTAGACCGAGGTCGACGAGATGTAGAGGACGCGGCCGGGGGCGAGGTTCAACGACGCGACGCGAGCGACGAGGGCCACGTCGAGGCCGGCCTCGGGTGGGATCGACATGACGACGCGGCCGACCGCGAGCGGCAACCGTTCGAGCACGGCGAGGTCGCCTTCGAAGCGCACGGCCGTCGCACCGCGGGTCCGGATGATGCCGAGCTGCGGCTCGCCCCGCGCGGTCCCGGCGACCGGCACACCTTTGAAGGCGAGCTTCTGCGCGAGCGCCTGCCCGAGAAAGCCGCAGCCGAGGATGAGCACCGGAGTACGGTCGGTCATCGGCGCGCGCTCACGCTAACCAGCCCTTGCTCATTCACGGTAGCCAGCCCTCGACGAGCGCCTTCACGTCGGTCGGGAGCGCGCCGAGCTTCTTGTAGCGAACGACCCCGTCGCGCGTGACGACGAGGTGCAACGGCAGCGTGCCGACCGCGCTGCCGAAGAGCGGTGCCAGGTGCTCCTGGCGGGTGTCGACCATCACCACGTAGCGCGCCTGGAGGTCATCGCGCCAGGCGGCGCAGAGCGATTGGGGCGGCGGCTCGTCGGGCTGGTTCTCGACCAGGAGCTGCAGCACCCCGACCGCATCGCCGCGGCTCGCGAGGCCATCGACCAGCTCGCGGTTGATGACCGGCGCCTCTTCCTGGCAGGCGACGCACCACTGCGCCCCAAAGGTCACGAAGCTCGCGTCGTGCTGCCCGAGCCAGGCGCGCAGGTTGACCTCGTTGCCGGCGCAGTCTTGGACCGTGACATCGGGATATGGGTCGCCCGCGGCGACGAGGCCATCGCCGACTGGCTCTTCACCATTGCCGGAGTCGCATGCGGGCCAAGCGCCGAGCCCGGACGAAGCGACTGCAAGCGCACACAGGATCGATCGCACCGTCATCATGGCTCGGCTCCTTTCGGCGCGTCGGTGGTCGTCACTTTCGCGCCGGGGTACAGGGTCATAAGAGCCGCCACGAGGGCCTTCTCGCCGGCCTCCTGGCAGGCGATGACACGCACCTCGCCGGCGGCGTAGGCGTCACCATGCCGGGGCGCGAACGCGAGGTCGAGCACCTGGTAGATGCCGCCCGAGTGGTCGACGACGAAGTGGGTGCCTTCGCCGACGGCGGTGAGGCGTTGCATTGCGATGGCCATGCTCTTGTCGCGCTCGACCGAGATACTCGTGATGACGCGCTCCACCTTACCCCGGGTCGTGTCGTAACAGACGGGGATCTCTTTACCTTTGGACTTGGCGTCGTCGCGCATCAGGAGGCAACGGGTCGCGAGATCCATCTTGGCGTCGTGCAGCACGGTCGGCGCGACCTTGATCCAGCGATCGGCGATGAGGATCTGTCCGTTGAGCTGTGCGTCGCCAACGCTCGCAACGCTCGCCCCGCCATCAGCGGTCGACATAGCGACGTCGGAGTCGACCGTCGTGGGCGAACAGGCTGCCAGACCGAGCACGCAGAACACCAGCAGGGCAAGGTGAAGCAGCATGCTAGCTGTCCCACAGGCGAGTCGACATATAGCGTTCTCCGATGTCGCAGAGGATCGTCACGATGACGCCCTTCTTGACGGCCTTGGCCACGTCGTACGCGCCCGCGAGGTAGATGCCCGAGGACTGCCCGCCGAAGAGGCCGGCCTTGGCGAGCCGCTGGCTCATCTCCCAGCCGCGGTCGACGTCGGCGTCCCAGTAGCGATCGACGACCGACTTGTCGAAGATCTCCGGCACGATGTCGCCCTCTTCCTTCAGGGGCTTGAGCCCTTCGACGCCGGGGAAGGCGTCGGGCACGACGCAGTGTACCTGCACGTCGGGGTTGTGCGCTTTCAAGCCACGGCCGACGCCGGTGAGGGTGCCGCCGGTGCCGACACCCGCGACGAAGTGGGTGACGCGACCGCCCGTCTGCTGCCAGATCTCCTCGCCGGTCGTCTCCATGTGGGCCTTCCAATTGAAGGCGTTGCCGTACTGGTCGCTGAAGTAGTAGCGCTCGTCCTTGGCCTGGCGGCGCACCTCGCGCAGGGCCTCGTCGTAGCCGTCCTGAGCGGACGTGTGGAAGAGCTCGGCGCCGTGCGCCTTGATGCGCTTCTTGCGTTCGGCCGAGGCGTTGTCGGGCACGACCAGGCGCACCGGCACCCCGATGACCTTGCCGATCCAGGCGTAGGCGATGCCGGCGTTGCCGGACGAGCTGTCGAGGATCGTCTTGCCCGCGAGCGCGCCGCGGTCGAGCGCTTCGAGCAACATGTAGAGCACCGGGCGGTCCTTCAATGACCCACCGGGATTGAACGACTCGACCTTGATGTAGAGCTCGACCTCGGGCAGCTCCTCCTCGAAGAGGCGCACGCGCACGAGCGGTGTGTTGCCGACGAGGGTTATCGCCGGGAACCGATCCTGATACTTGTCGACGAGCTCGCGAAATCCCACGGCTGACATCTCCCCTGCGCGACGGCGACCGACGCTGAGTGGGTTCTAGATGCCCGGGTCCGCCCATGGACGCAACCTGTTTACCCGCTATACAAATGAGGTGATCCGGCATGCTCCTCCTGACCCGGGCCTCGTTCAACGGCGGCCGGCGGCTGGTGTCTCGTGGCACGCCTCCTGCTCAGCAGCGAGCTGCCCTCTCGACCGGAGCCTCCGCCCATGCCGCACCTGCCGCACTCATTGTTCGCTTCAGCCCTCATCGCCGCCGGCGCCGCGGCCTGTGCCAATGACCCGGCGCCGGTCATTCCGGAGCCGTTCTGCGACAACGGTTGCTTCGACGGCGACGACTGCACAGACGACCTGTGTCGGGTCGATGGGACCTGTCTGAACGTGCCGCGAAATCCGTTCGGAGCGTGTCAGACGGAGGCGCATTGCGACGACGGCAACAGCTGCAGCGAGGACCGCTGCGAGCTCGACGGCTGTGGCCTGATGCGTTGCGTCAACGAGATCAAGAACTTCGAGTGCCGCCCCTGCGGCGAGATGTTCGGCGACTGCAGCGACTTCAACCCGTGCACCTTGGAGAGTTGCGGGGACGACGGCATCTGCGACATGGGCACAAGCAACGACCCGAACTGCGATCCGCAGTGCAACCAACAGGATGCGCGGTCGGCCGACGCGCCTCTGACGGGCGAGTGGTTTGGCTATCAGAGCTGGTTTATCGGCGTAGCGACGACGCGGGAGGGCGTCAACTGCGACGCGGACGCCTGCGTGTGCGAGAGCGAGCTGCGCTTCAGGGACTCGCTCGAGGGCTTCGAGCTGCGCGACGCGACGGGCCTGAACGACCCTGAGTGGACCTGTGACATCGTCGCGTGTGAGCCGCACTCGGTGTCGTGTCGGCCGCTCGACGCGGGGGTCGGCTATGTCGTCTGGGGCACGATGACGTATCTGAACCCGTTCGACGCGGCGTCGCCCCAGGATACGGCGCCGTCTCCGGACGCGGGCTCGGCGGATGTGGCGGCGCCGCCCATGCAGCCCATCGACGCGCTCCATGTCGATGGCTACTGCCTGTCGACGCGCCTCGACCACGTGATCGGCGACTACGCCGCGACGTTCGAGAGCGACGGCCACGCGACGAGCTTCGACCTGCGCATCGCGGCGCAGCCGGACGGGGTCGCGGCCCAGATGCAAGCCTGCGTCGGGTGCCAGGCGACCGGCCTCGTCGCGGACCAGATCGTGACGCTCGGCGCCGAGATCGGCACGGTCACGTTCCCGCTGAAGCTGACGGATGCTGACGGGTTCGCGCGCCTCTACGCGCACACCGACCACTTTGTCGGCGACGTGCGTCGCGGTGATGGCGGCTATCTCGGCAAGCTGACGCTCGAGCGTGTCCCGAGGTGAGCTCACCGGGCTGCCGCGCCGGGCCTGCCGAGGAAGTGTGCCGCGGGCCCAACGTGTGCTAGCAACGGCTGACCGTGCGTTCAGCATGCGCGGCGGTTGGAGACCGACATGGACACCCTGTTTCCCGGCGAGACGACCGGCGACCTGGTCGCCCGCGCCACCCGGCACCTGACGCCCAACTACCGCCCGGCCCCGCTCGTGCTCGTGCGCGGCGAAGGCGTCAATGTCTTCGACCGCGATGGCAAACGTTACCTCGACATGGTCGGCGGCATCGCGGTCAACAGCCTCGGCCATGCGCACCCGCGCCTGACGAAGGTCATCGCCGAGCAGGCGGCCCAGCTCATCCACGTCTCCAACCTCTATATCAATGAGCCGTCGATCGCCCTCGCGGACGAGCTCGCGCGGATTTCCGGCCTCGACCGCGTGTTCTTCTCGAACTCGGGGGCCGAGGCCAACGAGGCCGCGTTGAAGGCGGCGCGACGCTATCAGACGGTCGTTCATGGGCGACCCGAGAAGACCGGCATCCTCGCGTTCAACGACAGCTTCCACGGGCGCACGTTCGGTGCCTTGAGCGTGACCGGGCAGCCGAAGTATCACCACGGCTTCGAGCCGCTCGTGCCGGGTGCGAGGTTCGTGCGCTTCGGCGATCTCGCGGCGGTCGACGCGGCGCTGGACGCTGGCAACGGGACCATCGGCACCATCATCATCGAGCCGATCCAGTGCGAGGGCGGCATCAACATGCCACCGGCCGGATTCCTCGAGGGCCTGCGGGCCCGCGCCGACCGCGACGGCATCGTATTGATCTTCGACGAGGTGCAGACCGGCGTCGGGCGCACCGGAACCTGGTGGTGCTGCGAGCACTACGGGATCCGACCGGACATCCTGACGACTGCCAAGGGCATCGCCGGGGGCGTGCCGCTCGGCGCGATGATGGTGAGTGAGACCGTGGCGCAGGCGCTGCAGCCGGGGACCCACGCGTCGACGTTCGGGGCGAATCCGTTGGCGACCCGGGCGGGGCTCGAGGTGCTGCGCGTCATCGCCGATGACGGGCTCCTCGGGCGCGCGGACAAGCTCGGGGCGCGCCTTCAGGAAGGGTTGAAGGCGCTCATCGGGAGCTCGTTCGGGCTGGCGCTCGAGGCGCGTGGACGCGGCCTCGTGCAGGGGCTCGAGCTGGCATCGGCGGAGCTCGCGACGAAGACGGTCGAAGAGGCGAAACAGCGCGGGCTGCTCTTGAACGCCGTGCAGGGCAAGACGCTGCGGTTCGTGCCGGCCCTGGTGGCGAATGAGGCGGATATCGACGAGGCCCTGGCGCTGACCGGGGCTAGTCTGGCCGCTTCGTCCGGCTCGTGCTAGCGTCGCTGCGCGTGGGTAGCCGCGTCGCGGCCCGCGCGACCGTGTTGCCTCGCAAGCCATGAGCGCAGGAGCTCGGGCCCAGGTGTAAGGAATGAGTCGGTTGCCGGCGAGCGCCCTCGAGGAGGGCGACCACATCCACGCGATCCTGCGTCCGCTGCTCGCCGAGCCGGGCGCGGCGCAGCGGCGCGCGACCGCGCTCAAGGCCAAACCGGAGCCACGTGCGGTGGCGTATGCCGAACTGGATGCGGCCATCGATGCGCTGCTGATGCGCATGCGGGTGGACCCGCGGCCGACCAAGCAGAAGACGCGTGATGGGCCGAAGCCGGCGACGCGCGACGTCGTGCCGCCGACGGTGAACGAGGCGCGGCCGGCGACGCGTGATATCGAGCCGGCGCGCGTTGTTGGCGACCGGGTGCGGACCGACCCGGCGATCCCGCCGGTGCCCGACCTGCCGCCGCCGGTGCCGCAGCTCCCAGGTCCGATTTCGAAAGTGCCGGAGCTACCTACGGCGCGGGCCGAGGCCGGGCCGCCGCCCGTGCCAGCGACGCGCTCGCGCCCGGTGACTCGCAGCCTCGACCGGCCGACGCCCGTCACCAACGTGGCGTCTCCCCCCGATACCGCCGTCATGGTGCGGCGCGAGCCGGCGCCACCGGTTCCGCCAAAGCGCGCGACGCCCCCCATCCGCTCGGCCGACGACGCGGACGGGCCGCTCGTGATGGCGCGACCGGGCAATGCGCCGGAGACGTTCCTCCTCTACGACGACATCGTGATGTTGTCGGCGATGAACGACCGCGATGGTCTGCTCATCTCGCTCGAACGGCTGTTGGTGTTGTCGAAGCTCGAAGACCACGTGCGGGTGTTCATCGACGCGAACGAATCGAAGCTCGTCGGGCTCTACGAGAGCCAGCTCAAGGCCTTCTCGAAGGTGCCGAAGAAGAGGCCACCGGCGGTCGACAACACGATGCCGCGGGTGTTCCTGCGCGGTGAGAAGGTCGCCGAAGTCCTGCTGTTGATCGATGGCAAAGCGAGCATCAACGACATCGTGCAGCGGGCCGAGGGGCTCAATCGCATCGAGACGCTGTCGGTGATTGCGCAGCTCCAGCGGGCCGGGATCCTCGACATATAGCCGCTCCGGCCCGCCTCGACCGAGACTGACGCGGCTGCACGAAAGGCGCACGAGCTCGCGATAAAGGCTGGGGGTTTGCCAAGCCCTTGGCTTGGATGAGCGGCCGGGTGGGATGCTGCTCGTGACGTCGCGAACGTGGTCATGACAGCTCCTGCGAGGGGATGCGTGTGAAGTGCGGCGGTGCGAGGTGCGAGATGCCCAGGTCAGCCAGGCTGAATGATCTGCGGTGCGAACTGCATGGTCATATGCTGCTTGAAGAAGCCACGGCCGAGGTGGTTCTCGATGATCTTGACGCACGGTGTCGCGCTCATGGTGTGAGTTGCGGCGTGGAAGACCGAGAGCGTCAGGTCCTGGAGCTGCTGATCACTCTCGAAAGAGCGCACCTTCAAGCCAATGGACTCGGCAGTCGCGGCCGAGAAGAAGCGGCTGTGTGTCTTGTGGATGCCATGGTCCGCGAGATATTCTGCGATGGCCTTGGCCTTGTCGGCACCGTTCGGGTCGTCGGCGAACATGTAGCGCTCGAGCCAGCTGGCTACGAGGGTCGATGCGAGGGCGATGGCGTTCTGGCACTGGACGATCAAGGCCGGGCCATACATTTGCAGGATCGGATACCAGGGTGCGCCCTGCCCATTGAGCGCGGCTTTGCTGGCAAGCTCGAACTGGTCGAGCACGGACTGCGCGGGCACTGCGATGCGACCGCTGCCAGGCACGTTCACGGTCATCTGGGGGTCGATGGGGCCCAGCGAGGAATGCTTGCCCATGACTATTTCGTTGGCGGCGCAGGCGAGCATCGTGGCGGCGGACATCGCCGCTTGCGGAATAAGCACGCGGATGTTCGTGAACTTGGCGCGGAGGTAGTCGACGATCGCCTCGGTGACCTCGGCCGAGCCGCCCGGTGAATGCAGGATGAGGTCGAGCCCGCAGTTCGCAGGGAGGCCATGCACGACCTCCATGAAGCCTTGAACGTCTTCGGGCCCGATCGAGGTCAGGGCCGGGTCGAGCTGCTGGTCCTGCGACCAGCGCGTCGCGTAGAGGATCGTGCTGCGGCCGGTGTAGGTCGAGAGCGCGCTGAGATACTTGCGGCGCACGAAGTCGAACGCGTCCGGCCGAGTGGGAAGCTCGACCGAGATCTCCTTCAGGATTTCGCCCCAGCTCGGCATCAGGTCACCGACGTCGAGCCTGCCGTGGTGGTGAAGCTCGGCGTCGCGCGGAACGCGTAGACGTAAGCATGCATCTGCTGCAGCGCGCGAGCATGATCGGCGCCCATCTGCATCATCTCGAAGGCGCCCGGATTCGCGTTGATGAACTGGTCGTGGGTGGCGGCGATGACAGCCCCCGTGCCGTCGGTCCCCGGACGATGGGCCACCGCCATGAACGACGAGCCGGGGCTTCCCGCGCGCGCCGCGAGTGCGAGAAATGCAGCGTTCTTGTCAGTCTTGGAGTCCATTGAGTGCCTCGAGTCCCTCTAACAGGGACGCCTTCGCGAACGTGAAAGGTATCAGCCCGATCTCGGTTTTCCAACCTGGAACGGGGCCTTTAATGCCATCGAGCTTCTCGTAGAAACCTGCGCTGTCGGGCAACGAGCCAAGGATCAGGGCGTCCGCACCCACCTCCAAGGCACGGGCGTAGACGGTAAGCATGGTGAAGGTGCCGAGCGAGCTGCCGAGGTGGCCAGGGTCGACCTCGAGGTAGTCGAGGCGGTATGCGCGCTTGTCAGGCAGCACGAGCGGTGCACGCGGTTCGCTGCACCAAAGGGAGAGCAGGCGGTCCGATGTATCGACGATGCCGAAGCGGTCGTGGCGGTATTTGAGCAGCTCGGACCAACGCCATGCGACGGTCCGCTGTTCGTGTTGGCGGCCCTGGGTCCAGGCCAGGTCCGCCTCGTTGGCCGCGCTGGCGCCAGCGGTCACCAGCTTCACGCGCCCGAACCCGGGTAGTTGCCAGCCCCGGCCTTCGAGGCCGGTGGTTGGACGGCTACTGTACGGGAGAGGCTTCGGCATCCGTGGTCACGAGGACGCTACATCATGGAGAGATGCGCTGGCGATAGTCGCTGTCGGCGGTGTCGGCGGTGGGACCGACCCCGCCCAGCACCGCGACCAGCTCGGCGATGATGCGCAGCTCCCCGTCGGCCAGGTCCTCGAAGACCATCGGTTGGTAGCTCGGGTCCGTCGAGCTCGGCTTCAACGTCACGCGCGTGTGCTGCAACCCGCCGCCCGTGGCGACCCTCTCGGACGCGTAGACCTTGACCGTGAAAGCGCCCAGATCGCTGTCCTCGATGTCGTTGTGCTGGGCCAGGACGATCTGGCCCTGCCGCGGCTCCGCCGGGTTGAGCCGCCACAGGCACCACGCCCCGTCGGGGATCTTGCGGTTCATGCTCGCGCCCACGACCTGCGCGACGAACAGGCCGGGCGAGGGCTTGGCCGCGCCTTCCAAGGCGACCCACGAAAACGCCGACGGGTTCGTCACCTCCGCGTGCTGCGGCACCTCGTGGATGGCCTGCTCCGCCAAGAACCGGCCCGCCGCCACCTTCAGGTCGTAGACCGGCACGGCGTTCACGAACGGCCGCACGTCCTGGGCCGCGACCCGCTTCAGCGGCAGGATCTTCGCGCCGGCCTCCGCGCCCCTCTCAGCACTGTCGGGCACCCCCGCCTTCGCGCGGATCTTGGCATAGACCTCAGCGCGCAGCCGCGCCGTCAGGAACTTGCGCAGCTCGGCGTCCTGGAAGAACAGCGTCACGAAGTCGCTGTTGTCCTCCAGGTGCTCGGCCATCGTGCCCTCGAGCGCCGGGTTGAAGATGTGCGCGAAGTTGGTCTTGTCGTTGACCTTGGCGGCGAGGCAGACCCCTTCGTCAACAACCAGCGCGTCGCTTACCCCGCTCACGAAGTTGTTGTTGGAGGGCGGCAGGTCGAGCCCGAAGCGCTGATTGATGGCGTCGATGATCGTCGAGAGCAGCTCCGTCGGCGCCTTCGCCGCCCCCGTGCCGGTCTCGCCCGGACCGGACAACGCGCCGGCTTTGCCCTTCGTGAGAAGCAGGTCGCCGTCCATGTCGAGCTTCAGCTTGAGCGACGCCAACATCACGTCGTCGTCGATCTCCAGCGGGCCACTGCCGTCAGGCCGCGGCAGCTTTCTCAGCAACATGCGCCCGAACGCGTAGAGCTTCTCCAGTTGCGGATCCTGGAACGGCACCACCTGGCTCAAGAAGCCATACAGGTTCTTGTACGCCAAGAGCCGCCCCCGAAACGCCTCCTTCAGCTCCGCCCGCTCGGTGTCGGCCTTGCCATCACCCAGTGCGTTCCAGCGGTCCACCGCCGGGTCGAGCCACCCGTTGAGCTTGGCATGCGACGACGGGCTCACCTTGGCCGGGAGCTGGTAGAACACCGCCGCGAAGGCGTCGACCTCCGACCCGGTGAACACCTTGGCAAGGACCAACTGGTGCTGCAGCTCGTAGAGCCGCTGCGGGTCGACGTCGTCCGCGGTCGTCGTCGTCTCGTAGTAGTCCTGGAAGGCCGCCAGGATCTCGTCGCGCGCGTTGACGAAATCCAATACGAAGGTCACCTCCTTGCCGGGCGCCATGCGGTTCAACCGCGACAACGTCTGCACCGCCTGGATGCCCGACAGCCGCTTGTCCACGTACATCGCGCACAAGCGTGGCTGGTCGAACCCGGTCTGGTACTTGTTGGCGACGAGCAGCACCTGGTAGGCGTCCGAGTCGAACCGCGCCGGCAGCTCGCCCTCCTTGATGCCGTCGTTCATCGCGGCCTCGGTGTACGTGACACCAGGCGCCGCGTCGTCGGCGACCTCGCCCGAGAACGCCACCAGACACCGGATGTCTTTGTAGCCGTGCTTGTCGATGTAGCCATCGAAGCTGAGCTTGTACTTCACCGCTTGGAGCCGCGACCCCGTGACGACCATCGCCTCGGGGGTCTTGTCGGCCGGGTGCTTGACGTCGGCGTCGAGCACCGCCTGGCGAGCCGGGGCCAGCACCTGGTCCAGCCGCCGCAGCACCAGGAACGGCAGGATGACCCGGCCGTACTCGGACTGCTTGTAGTCGCCACGCAAGAGGTCCGCGACCGACCAGACAAACGAGACCTTCTCCGAGAAGTTGTCCCTGCACGCTCCCTTGTCGCGCAGGTGTCACCCGCATCGAGCCGGGTGTCCACCCAACACGCTGACGGCCGACGGGTGCGCGCCTCGTCGCGGAGGTGGCTCAGCGGCGCGCAGGGTGCTCCCAGCCTCTGGCCTGCCACGTCAGCCCGCGCGGGGCGTGGCCGACGACATGCAGCTTGTGCGCGTGCACAAGCTCGAGGTGGCAGCGCTCGCACAGCGAAATCAGGTTGGTTCGTTCTTCCCCGCCGCCGTGGCTCCGAAATCGAACGTGATGGGGGGTCACATTCCGGGATCGACAAACCGGGGAAGCACAGCGCCAGCGGTCGCGCAGGTAGACATCGGCATAGGCGACCTGGCCCTCGGTCGTATCCCGCCAGGTGTCGAGCACCGCCTGCACGAGGAACGGCACGAACGGTGCGCCCCCGGACATCTGACCGTGCAGACGCTCGAGGGAGCGCCAGAAGTGTCCAGTGGACTCCGTCAATGACAGGTAAAGGGTCGTCGGACCCGCCTCGGGGGCGATCCCGGACATCTGTTCCGACATCTGGTCCGACGTCTGTTCCGACATCTGGTCCGACATCTGGTCCGACATCTGGTCCGACATCTGGTCCGACACCTGGTCCGACATCTGGTCCGACGTCAGGTCCGACATCTGGTCCGACGTCAGGTCCGACATCTGGCTCGCAGGCGTTTCGGTGAGGCCCACGATCGCCGCGATGACCGAGCGTTCGATGTCGTCGACCGC
>Ga0105049_10002378_pt1 | contig 22248 bp, 17 predicted proteins | sample MAT06_FD_78087 | JGI IMG/M metagenome (GOLD analysis project Ga0105049, IMG submission 78087) | Freshwater microbial communities from Lake Fryxell liftoff mats and glacier meltwater in Antarctica - MAT-06 | ecosystem: Environmental > Aquatic > Freshwater > Ice > Liftoff microbial mat | place...
AGGCTCCTCATCTATTGCGGATATGCGGATCCAGGCTTTTGGAATCAAATACAAATAGAGAATTTTCACTCCATTGGTATGGTCCTGCGTTACCTGAACTTCTTCAGATTCCGTGGTGTATTGGGACAATAATCCATATGCTCTAGCCGTGGCGGGCCTTAATCCCGCAGGGATTACGAAAATACCATTTTCATCAGTGGTATCTGTTGCGATTAGCACGCTCGTTCCGCCAATAGATGATTCGTTGAGTTCGTAACCCAACAACCTCACCAGCGCATTCGGCACAGGAGTATTGGAGTTGATATGCAGCACCCTGCCGTAGGCTGGATTAGAAATCGATTCTTCTTCTTTGCGGCAGCTACTGAGGAGAATGCCTGCGATAGATGCAAGCAGAAGGAAATGTTTCATCAGTTTAAGGTTTAAGTGAAAACAAAACGCATATTTATAAGGTCCTCTTTCGGTTTTGAAAAGGTCACTTGTTTTCATTTGTTGAATTCCACAATGAAAATTAGGCGGTTCATTTTCAAAGCCCCAAAGTTGAATCAATCATCTGTTCAATCAAAGATATACGCACGCATAATTGATGCGCATAGAATTCGAAAAAATCGAAATATTTGCGCATGCGGGAATTAAAAAATTGATAACGAGTGCTTTGCGCATTCGAATTGGGCATGAAATACCCCAATAGCAGTCCTAAAAGGATGAATTATGTGCCTGGAAAACGAACGGTTAGTCGATCAGGCGCTCCTTGAGGGCCTTGCTGACCGCCTCGCCCAATGAATGCACGTGCAATTTTTCGTAGATGTTGCGCACATGCGTATTTACCGTATGATAGGAAATGGACTCGCGGTCGGCAATCATTTTGTAACTCAATCCATCCACCAAAAGTGAAAGCACCGATTTCTCTCGCTCCGTAAGGGCGTAAAGGTTTTGCTCGGTTGCATTGGATTGATGCTGGAAAAACTGAAGCATCTTGGAGGCCATTACTGGAGTGATCGGTGCACCACCTTCCCGCACAACACGGATAGCTTCCACAATAGCGTCCGGACTAGCCTTTTTAAGGAGATATCCACTTGCACCAGCCTTGATGCTCTCAAACAGATTCTCCCCATCTTCAAACACTGTTTGCATCAAAACCGCAATCTCCGGATGAGCACGCTTGATCTTCCGCACGCCTTCGATCCCATTGACTCCCGGCATCTCAATGTCCATCAGCACCACATCCGGCGTGCACGCTTCAATGTCCTTCTCAACCGTCGAACAATCCTCAAACGCTCCGCAGAACTCGAAATCATCGTACATGCTGAGGAGGTACATCAAACTCTCCCTTCGATCGGCATTGTCATCATATATGGAAACACGTATGGGCATTCGAAAGCGAGTATTGGATCAATTGAACGCTCAAAGAAAGCACACAGCCAGACTATTCGTTATCCCTAATATTAGCGAGCGGTGTTTCAAGTCGGATAGTAGTGCCCAAACCCAAAGCGGAATGAATGACTAGATGGCCACCAAGAGACTGAGCCCGTGCATTCATCGTTTTTAGTCCGTTGCCGACGCGGGTCGTGGAGCTTGCGAAGCCCTTTCCATTGTCTGATATTTCAAGGCAAAAAACATCGCCCTTTATTTCAATCGAGCACAAAGCGGCAGTGCAGCCGCTATATTTCGCTAGATTATTCACCGCTTCCTTAAAGAGCAGATACACATTTCTCCGAGCATTCATCGAAGGTACAAAACGGTCGATGGCCCCATCAACGCTGAATTTCATCACCATGTTCTGCGGACCAAGAATCTCGGAAGCAAATGTTTTCATCCGAAGGATAAGACTTTGTCCGGTGTCATTTTCAGGATGAATACTCCAGATGATATCGCTCATCCGATCCATCATATCCGCACTACCCGTTTTAATGCGCGTAATCAACTGCCGACTTTCCTCTGGCTTGGACTCAAATTGACGTTCTGCCGCCGCACTATAAATGCGAATACTGGACAATGCCGCACCTATGTCATCATGCAGATCGGAAGCAATCCGGTTGCGCTCCCCGAATACTGCTGCCATTCGATTCCGAAGTGATGCCAATTCCATCATCTGTCGGGTTTGACGCAGTTGATCTTCGTGCTGGAGTTGTTCGATACGCTGCCGCTGCCGCGAGTTCATGCGGTAGATGTAAATCAAAACGGCGAGCACTAACACAAAGAATCCCAGGATTACAGAGATCGTGTTTCTCAACTGAATTTCTTTTTCCTGGGCCTCGTATTTTTTTTCGGCGAGAATGAGATTCTGATTTTTGAGATAATATCCCTTCAAAATGGCGATACGCTGGGTCTGTTGCTTGCCGCTGACCACGCGCTGTAGGTTATACAGACTTTTGACCATTTCTAGTGCGCGCTCCACGTCATTGAATGCAAGGCATAATTCCACACTCTGTTGAAGAAAAAGAATGCGCGAAATATCCGTATTGAGTGGATCTGCATTTTCAGCAAATCCTTTATTCATCCAATAAAAGGCACTGTCCTTCTGATTTTCGGCGGCAAAGGCTTTCATAAGTGTTCCCGAAAGTGCCTGCACGGCATCGCGGTGCGAAGACTTACTTACGAGTTTTAGGGCTTCACGTCCAATGAATATGGCACTATCTGGCTGAGCCTTCAATAGCCATGCTTCGGCAATGTTCCAACCGGCGAGGGCGACCCCTCTGATTCGGTTGGCAGCCGCGGCGAGTTGACTCGATTGTTTGGAGAAAAAAATGGCACTGTCTGGTTGGTTGATTCGTACCAAACATTCACCGAGGTTACCCAACGCGTGATAGCGAAGGGACAAAAAGCTGCTTTGCTCTTCTGAGGGGATGAGTCGCTCCGCTATGTGAAAGTGTTCAATAGCTTCCGTATGGCGGTCTAGTCCCATCATAAAGAGGCCTATCAGATTTTCCGCATTGCCAATCAAAATTGGGTCATCAAGCTGTCTCGCAAGGTCGAGTCCGCGCATTGCCGTGTTTAGCCCCTGCTCGAAAAGCGCATTGTAATACATCACTTCTGCCTCATAACAGTGCAAATAATATTCATCAAGATCGTGAAGTTTGAAATCTGTCTGCTCGAATGCTTCACTGATAACTACCTGCGCCGAGTCGTATTGACTGAAGTTCATAAAACGTGTCGCTCTGCTGATGGTCGACTGCATGTATGGACTCAAGCCTGAAGGCACAGAATCTTCAGCAAGCACCGACAGGATGGCACACGATAGGAGAATTATGAGCAAACAAAGTCGCATGGAAAGCCGAAAATACGGCTCAATGCTAGCGTAAACAAAATGAGGAGAGGTGTCAGATCGAAACCCGATCACTTTTGAGGTAGGTGCGCTGACGATTGTCGGAGCGCAACTGTTCGAGTAAGTTGTCTACTTTCTCGAGAGTAAGATTCTCGTAATAATCAGCTCCGCATTGCAGCATGGGTGCTGTGCCGCATGATCCCAGACATTCTACCGTTTTGAGGGTAAACATTCCATCCTTGGTGGTTTCTCCTGCTTTGATGTAGAGTTTTTTCTCAATATGACGCACCACATCTTCAGCTCCCATGAGCCAGCACGAACTGGTGCGACACACCTCCACCACACATTTACCTACCGGCTTTAGATTAAACATCGAGTAGAATGATGCTACCTCATACACTTCAATGGGTTGAAGTGAAAGCAGTGATGCCACATAATCCATAGTAGGCGCGCTCAGCCATCCGTCAAACTCCGCTTGCGCGAGATGCAGGAGTGGAATCAGGGCACTTTTTTCTTTGCCTTTTGGGTATCGACGGATGATTTTTTTTGCGGTATCAAGAGAGTCGTCGGTAAACGCGATGGTAGTGCTTGCAGCCATATCGATGAGGTCGTTTGGATCAATTTTGGAGTCAATCAGGCGTCGAGTTCACCTGCGATTACATTCATGCTACTCAAAGTCAGAATGGCATCACTGAGCATACCATTCACAATCATTTCGGGATAAGCCTGATAATAGATGAAACAAGGCCTGCGGAAATGCAGGCGGTAAGGCGTCCGTCCGCCATCGCTGATCAGATAGAATCCAAGTTCACCGTTGCCGCCTTCCACACTGTGATACACCTCTCCTTTTGGAAGATCTGTTTCCCCCATCACTATTTTAAAGTGATAAATGAGCGCTTCCATCTGGCTGTACACCAGTTCTTTGGGAGGTAGAAAAAATTCAGGGACATTGGCGGCGATTGGTCCATCAGGCATTTTGGCGATAGCCTGTTCGATGATGCGATAGCTCTCCCACATCTCCATCATGCGCACCATGTAGCGATCGTAAGTGTCTCCTTTTGTTCCTACCGGAATGGTAAATTGAAAGTCCTCATACGACGAATATGGATTCATCACACGAACGTCGTAATCGACACCTGCTGCACGCAGATTGGGTCCTGTGAAGCCATACTCGAGTGCACGTTCTGCCGTGATTGCGCCAGCACCCACCGTGCGGTCAATAAAAATCCGGTTGCGTGTGACGAGACGATCAAATTCTTCGAGCGCCTTTGGAAATTCTTTCATAAACGCATGAAGTTTTCTCCATGCCGTTTCGTTGAAATCGCGCTCCATTCCTCCAATTCTTCCAATGTTGGTGGTGAGTCGCGCTCCACACACTTCTTCGTAAATCTCGTAGATTTTTTCTCTCCATTGAAACAGATAGAGGAAGCCAGTCATGGCTCCGGTATCCACCGCAATTACAGTATCGCATACAATGTGATCTGTTAGCCGCGCAAGTTCCATGATGATCACACGCAGATACTGTGCGCGCTTAGGTACTTCGCATCCGATCAGCTTCTCGACTGTCATGTGCCAACCCATATTGTTGATCGGGGAGGAGCAGTAGTTCAGACGGTCAGTAATTGGGGCGATCTGAGCATACGGACGATGCTCCCCCAGTTTTTCAAAAGCCCTGTGAATGTATCCAATGGTAGGTTCTGCGTGACGAATAATCTCGCCATCCATCTTTAGAACGTTTTGGAAAATTCCATGCGTCGCAGGGTGCGTCGGACCGAGATTTAAGATAGTGTAGTCCTTCTCATCAACCACGTCTGTGGCGGGAGCAATTGCTTGTCCGATATGTGAATGTTTTGCCATGGAGTTTTTCTAACGTGAAATGTATTGGGAGATGTCTGGGTTTTGAAGGGTCAGAGTGAGCCCGGATTATCGTCCAAAATACTTGTCTTCTTTATCATGACGGCCTGCATCTTCGAGCGGGTATTCTTTCCGCAGCGGATGATAAGTCATTTCATCCATATTCAAAATGCGACGGAGGTCGGGATGGCCTGAAAACCGAAAGCCATAAAAATCAAAGGCCTCGCGTTCCATCCAATTGGAGGCGCGCCAAATGTGGGTTACCGTCGGCATCGTCAGATCGTTGGAAGCCATGAACGTTTTAATGCGGATGCGCTTATTGAGCGGCATATTGTGCAATTGGTACATCAGCGCAAATTCAGCCCCTTTATTCTCAGGATAGTGAATGCCACACATCGTGGTGAGAAAACTGAACTCCATGGACTGTGCGCTCTTCAGCGCGGCAAGAGCATCAATAGTGTGTGATTTTTCCAGAATAAAAAGGGGAAAGTCATAATCGATGTGAGATGAAATCACTGCACCAGGCACATTTTCCTGAAGAAACGCGAGCACGGAATCGTGCAATTGCTGCACAGCAGCGTTCGTGGTTTGGGGGTGTGACTGATGCATTATTGAAGTCCGTATTGGTCGAGCATGGCTTTGTATTCGGGTGATTTTCTGCGCTGAACGCCTTCGTTTCGGGCGAGTTCCTGAATCTTCAGGATGCCATCTAATACCTGCTCTGGACGTGGCGGACAGCCGGGGATGTACACATCTACAGGAATAATGCGGTCGATGCCTTGAAGCACGCTGTAGGTATCAAATATTCCTCCAGTGGATGCACATGCCCCCATGCTCAAAACCCATTTCGGTTCAGCCATTTGCTCGTAAACCTGACGGAGAATTGGCCCCATTTTCTTTGAAATAGTTCCCATCACCATCAGCAAATCGGCCTGTCGGGGAGAAAAACTGAGTCGCTCCGAACCGAATCGTGCCAGATCATAATGGGAGGCCATGGTAGCCATAAATTCAATTCCGCAGCAGGAAGTAGCGAAGGGAAGTGGCCAAAGCGAATTGGCACGGGCAAGCCCCACCACTTTGTCAAGCGAAGTGGCGAAAAAACCAGCCCCTTCAAGTCCTTCAGGCTTGAATTCTTCGCGAATATTTACGTTTATACTCATTGTTCAAGGTGTAATCAGATGCATATTAGCTAAACCCTGTGAAGGCCTCCGTTGTTTCCTTATTCCCATTTGAGCGCACCACGGCGAATGATGTAAACCAATCCTACGATCATGACGCCCATGAATGTGAACATTTCCCACAAACCGAAAACACCCAGTTCTTTAAAGTTAACAGCCCACGGATACATGAAAATGACCTCCACATCGAACAGCACAAATAGAATGGCTACTAGGAAGTATTTGATCGAAAATGGAGTGCGGGCATTTCCCTGTGCTTCAATGCCACACTCGAAGGGATCATCTTTAATTGCGCTTTTACGACGTGGCCCAACAAGGTGAGTTAGCGCCATAACAGATACTACAAATCCCATGGCAACTATGGCCATGATCAGGATTGGAAAATAATCCCATAGATGGGAAGTTGAAGTCTCCATGTGTGAGCACCCGTTTTTGCAGGTGTTGCAAAATTAGTCGGACTGGCCTCAAACCGCAGATAATCAGCGGTTTTTTTTCAGCCTTTTCCAGACCTGTCAGGCAGGGAGCTTTTTCTTAGGGGCAGATAGTGCCAAAAGCCACGACGAACTGAAGTAAATCGGCCACTCCAACGAGGCCATTGCCATCCAGATCAGCCGGGCAATTTGATTGGCAATCCGGGAAAGCGCAACTGCCGTTATCAATGGTTGCAAGTGGATTGAAATTCACAGCAGCCTGGTACAGGCAGCCGGGAACTTCGCATGGACCAACCGCAATCACTTGCTGCGACGAAGTAGATCCATTGGCATTAGACACCGTGAGGGACGCCGTGAAGCTGCCTCCTGATGGGTAGCACACAGTTCCAGGGTTGGGGGATGACGACGAGTTTGGCACACCTCCAGGAAAGCTCCAGACGTTGCCTGTTGGATTGCCAGTAGATTGATTCGTAAAGGTGATACAGTCTCCAGGGCAAATACTTGAATCTGACGCCGTGAACACAGCAATGGGCGCATTGGCAGTTCCCGGGCAGCAATTACCGCCATTCGAAACGAGTTGAGCTTCTGCAGGCCAGCACCCATATTGAGTGAAGTAGGATCGTAAGGTGCCCCCGAATGCATTGGTGAAATAAGAGGCAATCTGAGTGGATGTATTGCAGCCACCCTGATTTGACGCATCACAACTGTAAGCGCAGATTATATTGCCGTTGCCGTTCGGGTCGGCGATTGAGGCGGGGGGTGCAAAAAGAATGGTGACAATAGCGGCAGAAACCCCTGTCACCGTGGTCGCGCTCAAACCCAATCCGCAATGATCATTATCTCCTTGAAATCCGGCATATCTGACAGCCGTGACGTTGCCCGCAAACGGCCCAGTGATAATCACCGAGCAATCTTCATAGGTACATATCCCAATCTTCAAATTGGGGATGTTCTGATCCACATTAATAGTAAGTTGCCCGCCGTCGTAGTTGGAATAAACCAACACATTTCCTGCCCCGTTGCACAACACCTGCGCGTGAAAAGAGAGACATGGCAAGAGGACGAGAATGAGTATAAGCTTCAATTTCCTCATCGAATTCAGTATTTGTATTTCGGTGTAATTTAAGACGTTTCCTCGGCTGTAGAAAGCACTGATGGTTTCTGTCGATCAAGAAATTCAGAGTCCGAGCAATACTTCCTCCGCTGACTTTCCGCTGAAGATCATACGCTCCGGATTCTCGAGCATTTCTTTCACTTTGACAAGAAAGCCTACACTTTCGCGGCCATCAATAATGCGGTGATCATAGCTCAGAGCCACATACATTACAGGTCGGATTACCACATGACCGTTTTCGGCCACAGGGCGTTCGACGATATTATGCATGCCCAAAATCGCACTTTGTGGAGGATTGATGATTGGCGTTGACAGCATTGAGCCAAATACACCGCCGTTGGTAATGGTAAATGTTCCGCCCTGCATCTCGTCCACCGTAATCTTTCCTTCTCTCGCTTTTTTGGCGAGACTTGCAATTGATTTTTCAATATCGGCAAGGCTCATGGATTCTGCGTTCCGAATGATTGGAACCATCAATCCCTTTGGAGTAGAAACCGCAATTCCGATATCACAATAATCGTGGTACACAATTTCGCTTCCTGAAATTTGCGCATTCACTGCGGGGAAATGGTATAATGCTTCGCACACGGCTTTGGTGAATAGCGACATGAAGCCGACTCCAACACCATGTTTTTCTTTAAATACGTCTTTGTATTTAGTCCGCATATCCATCAGCGGCTTCATATTGACCTCATTGAAAGTGGTCAGCATCGCTGTGCTATTTTTTACGGATACCAATCGCTCAGCAATCTTCTTGCGGAGGTTGGTCATATTTTCTTTGCGAACCACTCTTTCGCCCGAGCGAACAGGAATTGCCGCTGAACTTATTCCTCCAGCGAGGGCCTGAACCACATCAGATTGAGTGATTCGTCCGCCCGGACCAGTGCCATTGATTTGAGCCGAGGAAAGGTTGTTCTCAGCCATAATTTTCCCCGCTGCAGGTGAGGGATGTCCGGCAGCCACAGAAGCCTTGACAGGCTCAGGGGATTTTTCTTCGACCACTTTCGCGGGTGATGCAACGGCCACAGCAGGCTCCGCTTTTTTAACAGGAGAGGTGCCTTCCGGACGCTTCGCATCAGTGTCGATCAAGCACACCACTGCACCTACTTGCACGGTATCGCCATTGGCAGCTTTTAAGGTGATTATTCCTGATTCTTCAGCGGGTAATTCAAGTGTAGCTTTGTCCGAATCGACCTCGGCCACAACCTGATCTTTTTCCACCCAATCCCCATCTTTCACGAGCCAGTTGGCGATGATTACTTCGCTGATGGATTCGCCGGGTGACGGCACTTTCATTTCAATTTTTCCCATGGTCTCGGTTCGGTGATAAGGATGTTGCGTTCTGTTTTGGGTAAGACTTTGGTCAAAATCAGGCATTGACTTTGAGTGTTTGGAAAAGCGTGTCAAGCATCTTACGCATGCGCAGCTCGTGCACTTTTGGAGAGCCTGTAGCCGGTGATGCTGAAGCGGGCAAGGATACTAGACGCATACCCAATTCGCGCGAAGTGCGAAGCATATACGTCCACGCACCCATATTTTCAGGTTCTTCCTGACACCAGATTGGCTGAGTAGCTTTTGGGTAACGTGCAATGATTTTTTGAATCTGCGTTTCTGGAAGGGGATAGAGTTGTTCAATACGTATCACCGCCATTTGATCAGTCACTCCCAGACGCTCTTTTTCTTCGAGAATTTCGTAGTACACCTTTCCACTGCAGAATACGAGCACTTCTGTTTCTTTCGCCTCTACCGACACGTCATCTATAATTTCTCGGAAACTTCCAGTGGCTAGTTCGCCTAAAGTAGAAACCGCCTTCGCATAGCGAAGTAGTTTTTTTGGAGTAAATACAATTAGTGGTTTGCGGAATTCAGTCTTTACTTGCCTCCTCAGCAAGTGGAAAAAGTTGGCAGGTGTGGTGCAATTACAAATCTGCATATTGTATTCGGCACAGAGCTGTAAAAAGCGCTCCAACCGGGCGCTTGAATGCTCTGATCCTTGTCCTTCATAGCCATGGGGAAGAAGCAAAGTGATGCCGTTCATCGTGCGCCATTTATCTTCAGCAGAACTGATGAACTGATCGATGATGATTTGAGCGCCGTTGTTAAAGTCGCCGAACTGAGCTTCCCAAAGGGTCAATCCGTGCGGCGTTCCAAATGCATACCCATAGTCGAATCCAAGAACCCCGTATTCCGAAAGCAAACTGTTGTAGATGGTGAAGGGGGCCTGATCCTTACTGAGCATGTTCAGTGTAATAAACTCCTTCTCTGCATGCTCATCCGTTTTTACGACTGCATGCCGATGAGAAAAAGTACCCCTTTCCACATCCTGCCCACTCATCCGAACCGGGTGTCCTTCGGCGAGAAGTGTAGCATAGGCTAACATTTCACCCATACCCCAATCGAGGGTATCTGATTCGATCATCGCGATGCGATCATCCATCACTTTTTGCGTCTTGCGAAAGAATTTTTCTCCTTTGGGCAAGGTGCTGATTTTGCGCCCGAGTTCAATGAGTTTTTTCTTATCGACTCCTGTTGGAATCGATTGCTCAAAATCAGCGGATGTGGCAGGACGAATATCTTTCCAGGTATCTTCCAGGAAATGCTTTACAAACGACTTCGATTTATTGCGCGAGACATCAAATGCGGCATCCAATTCGCCTTCGAATGCGAGTTTCGTAGTGCTTCCCGACTGCTCATCCATTACGCCCTCAGCAATCAATTGCTTGAGATAGATTTCGCGAAGGGAAGGATGCTTTGCAATTAAGTTGTATAATTGAGGTTGTGTGAATTTGGGTTCATCTCCCTCGTTGTGCCCATACTTCCGATAACCCAAGAGATCCACGAACACATCCATATGGAACTTCATTCGATACTCCAGAGCTAACTCCATTGTATGAATCACCGCTTCCACGTCGTCGGCGTTCACATGAAAGACAGGACTTAAAGTGGTTTTGGCTACGTCAGTGCAATATGTTGATGACCGACCATCCAGATAATTGGTCGTAAATCCTACCTGATTATTGGTTACGATATGAATGGTTCCACCAGTGCGATATCCATCGAGCAGCGCCATCTGAATCACCTCGTAGACTATACCTTGTCCGGCTATCGCGGCATCGCCATGCACAAGCACAGGCACAATCTTGTCTTCCGAATGAAGGTAGCGATCAATTTTAGCACGAGTGACTCCTTCAGCCACAGGATCTACAGCCTCGAGATGCGATGGGTTAGGACAAAGAGTAAGATGCACTTTAGCGCCATTCTCCGTTACCACGTCCCTAGAGTATCCGTAGTGGTATTTTACATCTCCATCAAACGACTGATCTCCTTCATACTCTACTCCATCAAACTCTGCGAAGACTTCCGCCTGTGGCTTGCCCATGATATTTGTGATCATATTCAAGCGGCCACGGTGAGCCATGCCAAACACAAACTCTTCAACCCCAATCTTTGCTCCTTCACGAACGATGAAGTCGATGGCAGGAACTACAGCCTCACAACCTTCCACGCTAAAGCGCTTTTGGCCTACGAATTTGCGCTGAATGTATTGCTCAAAAAGAGTGGCCTTGTTGACCATGTCGAAGATGAGCTTTTTTTCCTTCGGCGAATAGCTTGGCTTTTCTTTGGCTTCAACACGTTCCCTAATCCATTGCTGTCTTTCCGGATCACGGATAAACATATATTCAGTGCCCACGCTTTGACAATAGCACGCACGAAGGTGGGCAATGATATCAACGAGCTTGGCAGGGCCGATTCCAACTTCAGCGCCGGCCTGAAAGATACTATTTGAATCAGCAGCGCTCAGTCCGAAATTTTCTTGGTCGAGGTTCGGAGAGTACTTCCTTCGCTCGCGCACAGGATTTGTCTTTGTAAACAAATGGCCGCGCTGGCGATAGGCATGGATCAGGTTGAGCACGTTAAATTCTTTGCGAAGCGCCTCGGATGATGCACTGGTTTCAGCGCCAGAGGAAGTCTGCGAGAGAATTGGAAAAGAGGCTTGCTGAAAGTCAAATCCCTCAAAAAAGAGTTGCCACGAAGCATCTACCGACGATTTATCCTGACGGTATTGGGAATACAGCGCTTCGAAAGCGGCGGGATCAGCATTGCTGAGGAAAGAAAGAGGGTCCATAGCAGGGATTGAATTGACCCGTCAAAGATACATTGGCCAACGACTGTATGGAGTGGAATATCACCGTGAAACCAAGGGGTTTTTAACGATTGTTTTTTCGAAGAATGACTTTTCGAATCTCTCTTGAAATAATCAACAGGGTCAACGCATGGGAAGCATCTCCAGCCTGAAGATTTTCAAGTGTGCGCCCCAATTGACTTTCGGGAATATCCACTCGGTATACAATTTTTAGCAATTGAGACCTGTGATGGCGCACAAGTTCGGTCATCACGGGACTTAAGGTCTCTACAAGAGCCATGGCAGCAGAGGTCCCCGGATGCTCCAGGAAAACCACCTCGACGCCGCAGGAGCCGAAGTCTTTTGCTATTTGTCTGCATACTTCCTCATACATTCCCGAGGCGGAAAGTTCTTGTGTGAGCAATGCAGGGAGTTCACTCATGACTGTCGCTCAAGCAAATAATCGGCAAGTTGTCGCAAAGGAAAAGTGCGCTGTGCCGGCAGTTCCAGCGCGTCCAAATGAGAGATCGCCTGATTGTAATAGGAAGAGGAAAGGTCCAAAGTTTCCTGATCCACAGATAAATCCGACATGATTGAACGAATGGCTTCCACCTTCACCAACGCATCTTGAACCGCGCCATTATGCTGACTGAGAATGAGGCGCTGGTCATCGGAGGCCTTTTCAAAGGCGCGGATCAACAGGAAGGTTTTCTTGTCTGCGAGGATATCTCCTCCCACTTGTTTGCCGAAGATAATCGGATCACCAAAGGCGTCGAGATAATCATCGCGAAGCTGAAAGGAAATGCCCAGACATTCACCGAATTCCTTGAGATGAGACATTTGAGCATCCGAAGCGCCGGCAATGCAAGCTCCGAGATCCAAGGCGCAACCGAGTAAGACCGCCGTTTTTAAGCGAATCATTTCAATGTATTCCTCCACACTGACGTCTGCGCGTCGCTCAAAATCCATGTCCATCTGCTGTCCGGCACACACTCCGAATGCACTTTCATTGAAGAGGCGCATCAGTCGGCTTAACTTGTTTTCCGGACATTTACAAAGAATCTGATAGGCTTGAATTAACATTGCATCTCCGCTGAGGATTGCAGTGTTGGTATTCCATTTCACATGAACGGTTGGCTTACCTCGCCGCAATGGCGCCTCATCCATAATATCATCGTGCATGAGGGTGAAGTTGTGAAAAATCTCGACGGCCAGCGCAGCATGGATTGCATCCGATGCTTTCCCGCCGAATAGTTCTGCGCCCATTAATGTCAAAACTGGTCTTACTCGTTTTCCTGAAACCCCCATCAGGTAATGGATGGATTCAGTGAGAGAAGTTACAGGTTGGCTTCGTTTGTACGCATCTATTTCATGCTCAACGACAGCTTGAAGTTGATTGAAGGAATTCATTTGCCTGCACGAAGTTGTTCAAGGAGATATTTTCCGTATCCGCTATTAATCAAGGGAACTGCCAATTGTTCCAATTGTTCATTGGTTATAAACCCCATACGCCATGCTACCTCTTGGATAGCGCCAATTTTTAAGCCCTGGCGCTCTTCGATAACCTGCACATATTGTCCTGCCTGCATCAAAGAAGTGAATGTGCCTGTATCCAGCCATGCTGTGCCTCTGTCGAGTTTTTGAACATGTAGTTTTCCCCTTCGCAGGTATTCCCTGTTGACATCTGTAATTTCATATTCACCGCGAGCGCTGGGTGTGAGGTTTTTGGCTATTTCCACCACGTCATTATCGTAGAAATAGATTCCCGGAACGGCATAGTTGGATTTTGGATGAGTCGGTTTTTCTTCTATTGAAATGGCTCGGTTATTCGAGTCGAACTCGACTACACCGTAGCGTTCAGGATCGTTCACGTGATAAGCGTAAACGAGTCCCCCATCCACATCGGAGTTGTTTCGAAGCAAGCTGCCAAATCCTTTTCCATAGAAAATATTATCACCTAAGACCAGCGCTGCTTTTTCATTTCCAATAAAAGATTCTCCAATTACAAACGCCTGTGCAAGTCCATTGGGCACCGATTGTTCACGGTATTCAAACGTGCATCCGATCTGTGCACCATCGCCCAATAATTTTTGAAATCCGGGGAGGTCCTGAGGCGTCGAAATGATGAGTATTTCGCGAATGCCTGCCAGCATGAGAGAGCTCAGGGGATAATAAATCATGGGCTTATCATACACAGGCATCAATTGCTTGCTTACAGCGAGCGTGAGCGGATACAAACGTGTTCCTGATCCTCCAGCGAGAATAATTCCTTTCATGTGGTAAATATGGCTAAGAACATGGAGTGACAAAACAGACTTTGGAAAGTAGCACTAAGATTCAGGTTCTTTAGGAAGGGCGTTATCTAATGTGGGATCATTTCGGCGCACTTCCCATTCCGAATAATCCAGATCGTCTTCTTCGTCAATAATGTGCACGAATGGCTCGGAAAATCCGGATGTAGTGAGCGAGCGTTGTAAGGCGAGAAGGAGCGCTGGGAGCAAAAGAAGATTACAGAGCATCGCGGTGAGCAATGTGGTGGAAGTAAGAATTCCGAGGGCACGTGTCCCATCGAACTGAGAAAACGCAAACATGCCAAATCCACAAAGAAGAATGATTGAAGTGAACAAGATGGCCGAGCCTGTTTCGCGCACTGCGAGTATCACAGACTTACGTATATCCCAGTTAAGTAATTTCAGTTCCTGACGGTATTTTGCCAGAAAGTGAATTGTATTATCTACTGTGATTCCAAGTGCAATGCTGAATACAAGAATGGTCGATGGTTTCAAGGGAATATCAAAGTAGCCCATGAGAGCGGCCGTGATAATCTGCGGAATGAGATTCGGTATCAGTGAAATCAAAACCATTCGGGCTGAGCGAAACATAGCAGCCATGAGAAGAGAGATCACAAGCAAAGCAAAGAGCAAGCTTTGAAAAAGATTGTCAACCAGATAACGTGTACCTTTTAAAAACACCACACTCGTTCCTGTAATCGTTACTTCGAATTTTTCTTTGTCAAAAATGGAATCTACTTTCGGACGAATGTCTTTCAACAAAGCGTCCATCTCTATTGTGCCGATGTCCGCCACATGCGCTGAAATTCGAGTAACACTTTTAGTGGAATCGAGAAAGGCATTCTCCTTTCCTCCTGTCGAATATTCACTTTGAAAATAAGGCCCGATGAATGCCGCTTCGTTCCGCTGTATCAGTGAGTATCGCTCCGGATCGCCATTGTAAAATGCTTGTCGGGCGAATTTAGAGGCATCGGCAATAGAAAGAGAGCGAGAAAACTGCGGATACTCAGCCAGCAAGTTTTGCGCTTCTTCTAACTTGGCTATCACTTGAGGTTTGGTCACCATTCCTTTCTTGTCGGTGCGCACCATAATTTCGAAAGGCATCACTCCATTGAAGTGCTTTTCAAACCATCTCAGGTCAGTAATTACACGGTCATCATCGGGCAAATCATCAACTATGTTCCCTGTTGTTTTCATCAACGTGATGCCATACAAGCCGACGCACGTGACGAGTAATGTAACGATAAAAACAACTCTCCGATGACGCGAAACAATATTTACAAGACCATCTAGAACCCGATGTAGCCAGCGCATATCAAGGTGACGCAAGTGCCTTCTTTTGGGTGCCGGACTTGCCGAAAAGAGGACAGGAAAAGTGATGAGGGAAATGAAAAACATGAGCAGTGAGTTCAGCGCTGCGACCACACCAAACTGCTGAAGCAATTCACTTTTTACGAGGATAAATGTTGCAAAACCTACGGCGGTCGTAGCGTTAATCATAAATGCTGATTCCCCTACTTTTTGAATAACGCGAGTCATCGCGCGCATTTTGTTGCCGTGACGGATAAACTCCTGATGATATTTCGTGAGAAGATAAACGCAGTTGGGCACTCCAATCACGATCATGAGTGGAGGAATAAGTCCCATGACCATCGTGATCGGGTAATCAAACAAGGCTATGGTCCCCAAGGCGGTAATCACGCCAATACCAATGATGCTCATGCATGCCGCCACTGCCGCCAAACTGCGAAAGAAAATGAACAGCAGTGTGGCACTCATCAGAAGAGCCAACACGGTGAAGAACAGAATTTCAGCCTTCACCTTAGAGGTCATCGTCGTGCGCACAAATGGCAAACCAGAGAGGTAAGTTTGAATTCGTGTTTCTTCTGTAAAGCGATTCGCGAGCTGTTCAATTTGCTCCACCGCATTTCCACGTTTATCAGAATTGAAAAGTTCGTTGTTCACGAACACCATCATCAGGGTGGCATCTGACTTTGATTTGTACAAAAGCCCATCGTAAAATGGAAGGTCAAGCAGTCGTCTGTGCACGCTGTCTAATGAGGCCTGCGTCAGTTCTGAGGCAGGAGCGATTTTTCGAAATTTAAATTTTTGCAGCGCTGTATCGGCATACATCTCGTAACAATGCGCCGCGGAAAAAACAGAGTCCACCGCATGCCGTTGAATGATCTGAGCCACACCGTTTATCACGGTGTCGACCGGAACGGTTATGCTTTTCAACTCATCTCCGAGACCTTTCCAACGACTGAAATTCTGAAGTTCCCAAAGTTCTGGATCATTCAGTCCAATGACCATCACATTCCCATCTTCGCTAAACTGGTGAATGAAATTCTGATACTCAATGGCCACGCTGTCATTATCCGGTAAAACTCCGGAGAATTTGTAGCTCATTCTTACTTCAGCGGCTTGCCAGCCCATAAAGGCAGTGAACAGAACCATAAAGATTCCTAGTCCAATCCGATTGCGCAGAATTAGCGCTGCAATTACATGCCACATAGAGCGTGTAAAGAAAGTCGAAAAAGTGGTAGGTTACAGGGTGAATAGTATGTTCTCACGAGTTATCAGAAATGAGCGCATCGACGGTAGTTGCCCTATCTTCGCCCGCAATTTTTAAATACAACCACACACACCATGTCCAATCCATTCCAATCTCAGGTAGATGCGTTTATGGAGCGCGTCAGGGCAATGAATCCCGGAGAACCTGAATTTCTGCAAGCAGTGCAGGAAGTGGCTGAAACGGTCATCCCGTTTATTGAAGATCATCCTAAGTATAAGCAGGCCCGTATCCTTGACAGGATCGTGGAGCCAGAGCGCACCATCATCTTTCGGGTCCCATGGGTCGACGACAAAGGCGAGATTCGCGTGAATCGCGGATACCGCGTTGAGTTTAACTCAGCCATTGGCCCGTACAAAGGTGGATTGCGTTTTCACCCTACAGTCACGCTCTCAGTTCTCAAGTTCCTTGGGTTTGAGCAAATCTTTAAGAACTCTCTCACAACCCTCCCAATGGGTGGTGGAAAGGGTGGATCTGACTTTGACCCAAAGGGCAAAAGCGATCGCGAGGTGATGGCATTTTGCCAGAGCTTTATGAACGAGTTGTCTAGGCACATCGGCGCAGATACTGACGTTCCTGCCGGAGACATTGGAGTAGGCGGCCGCGAGATCGGATACATGTTCGGTCAGTACAAGCGCCTGCGTAATGAGTTTACCGGAGTATTCACCGGAAAAGGCCGCAACTGGGGAGGATCATTGATCCGTCCGGAAGCTACTGGCTATGGGACAGTTTACTTCACTCAGGAAATGCTTGCGACAGCTAGCAAAGACTTCAAGGGCAAAACAGTAGTGGTTTCTGGTTCAGGTAATGTGGCTCAATTCGCTATCGAAAAGGCCACTCAACTCGGAGCGAAAGTGGTTACTGCGTCTGATTCAAGTGGATACATTTATGATCCAGCCGGAATTGATGCCGATAAGCTCGCATTTCTCATGGAATTGAAAAATGTAAGTCGTGGAAGAATTAAAGATTACGCCGATAAATACGGTTGCGAATTCGTAGCTGGAAAAACCCCATGGGGTGTGAAGTGCGACATTGCACTGCCTTGTGCCACTCAAAACGAACTGAACGGTGAGGATGCTAAGGCCTTGGTAGCCAACAGTTGTGTCTGTGTTGCTGAAGGTGCGAACATGCCATGTACTCCAGAAGCGATTGAGGTGTTCACTCACAGTAAGATTCTCTTTGCACCCGGAAAGGCTTCGAACGCAGGGGGTGTAGCTACTTCAGGTTTAGAAATGTCACAGAATTCACTGCGCCTGTCTTGGTCTCGCGAAGAAGTGGATCAGCGCCTTCACGGAATCATGAAGAGTATTCATGAGTCTTGCGTGAAATACGGAAAAGATCAGAATGGATATGTGAACTATGTGCGCGGAGCCAACGTTGCCGGATTTGTGAAAGTGGCGGATGCCATGATCGATCAGGGCGTTGTTTAAGCCATTAACCTCTCTCAATTCTTAAAATCAAGATATCCCTGCTGCCTTCAGCGGGGATTTTCTTTTACTTTCGTACAAATGATATTTATGAGATCAATCACTATTCTGGCGCTCGTTTTAGCTTTCAATTCTCTTTCGGCGCAGGTGTTTTGGACAGAAAACTTTGGAACTGGGTGTAATACCGCACAGCTCGTAACCACCTTTTCAAGTTCAAATGGCGCGTGGACAGTTACAAACACTGGAGCCAATGAATCAGCCGCAAACGTATGGTACGTTAGTGCCACCGAAAATGGAAATGCCGCCGGTCAATGTGGAACAGGTTGTGGAACGGATCAAACCCTTCATCTGGGCAATGTAGCAGTGGCCCCTTTCGTAACAGCCGATCTTGGAGCTGCATATTATGAAGGACTTGTGGGTTTTTGCGGATTCTTCCCATGCGCCTCTACGTCCAAACGAGTGGAATCGCCTGTCATTAACTGTTCTGCCAATACAGGCATTTCGATCGCATTCGTATATATGGAAGGAGGAAATGTTATTGATAATGCCACTTTATGGTACAACGATGGCTCCACGTGGACCCAAATAACCGATATGGCCAAAACAGTATTAGGCTGCACTCCTCAAGGCACTTGGACATCTTTTACACTCAACCTTCCTGCTTCTGCCAACAATAATCCCAATGTAAGAATTGGTTTTCAATGGATTAATAATGATGATGGCGATGCAACTGATCCAAGTTTTGCCGTAGATGATATTGAAGTGAGCGGCACCACAAGTGGCGCAGATACGACACCTCCGGTTATTACTTGCCCTGGTGCTCAAGTGCTTTCATTAGGAGCGGCCTGCACGGCCACCCTTCCCAGCTTCATTCCACTTACCATCGCCACTGACAACATAACGCCCAATCCTGTCATCACACAAAGTCCTGCTGCAGGCACGCCAGTTACAGGTGCTGTGTTAGTTACCATGACTGCCACCGACGGGGCAGGCAATACCGCCACCTGCACCATCAATGTGACTGCGACCGATCAGACTCCCCCCGCGGTCAATTGTACCTCAGGAACGGTGAATGTTCCACTAGGAATGTCTTGCAATGCTGTAATTCCAAGTTATGTATCCAATGTGGCCTTGTCGGATAATTGCACACCCTCCGGCTCATTGGTAGTGCTACAAAACCCGGCCGTAGGCACAGTTATTACCACCGCCACCTTGGTCACTGTGACTGCCACGGACGCGGCAAACAATTCTTCCTCATGCACTTATACTGTGGTTCCCCAAGATCAAACGCCCTTTGTAATCAATTGCCCAGGTTCAATTACCGTGGCTGTCGCTATCGGGGAAACGAATGCAGACGTGACAGTTCCATTACCCACATTCTCAGATAATTGCACCCAATCTGTCGTTTTCACCAACAGCTTCAACGGAAGTGCAAACGCGAGCGGAAACTATCCGCTCGGAACTACCACGGTCACGTTCACTGGTACAAACAACCTTAGTGAAACGGATGACTGTACGTTTCAGATAGTAGTGACAGATGCCGAGTGCTGTCCGCCGGATCTCAATTGTGATGGCTACGTGGGAGTGTCAGACTTGCTCATCTTCAATGCCAATTTTGGCTGTCTAACGGGATGCGTAGGAGACATCAACGGCGACGGTCTTGTCACCGTTGCCGACCTGCTGATATTCACAGCAGCTTTTGGCACCTTCTGTCCATAAGAGGGAAACCAATAGAATCGCCTTTGGCAGATTGCCACGCGCGTGAGGGCTTGTTTGCAGTACATTTGTCCGAATTTATTACTTCGGTAAATTCACACGTTCATGTCATTTATTGCTGAAAAAATTGTGGGAGAAGGACTCACGTACGACGATGTACTTCTTCTTCCCGCATATTCTGAGGTACTGCCTCGGGAAGTATCTACCCAATCCTTTTTTTCCAGAAACATAATCCTCCACGTTCCGGTGGTTTCGGCAGCTATGGATACGGTTACCGGCTCCACAATGGCCATTGCCATGGCACGCGAAGGCGGAATCGGTGTCATTCATAAAAGTATGTCCATCGCCGACCAGGCGGCAGAGGTGAGGAGAGTGAAGCGTTCCGAGAGCGGGATGATTCAGGATCCTGTTACATTGCCTTTGGACGCCAATGTGGGTGATGCACTGCAACTCATGCATGAGCATAAGATCGGCGGTATCCCGGTAGTAGATGCCTCAGGACTTTTGAGAGGGATTGTCACCAATCGTGATCTGCGTTTCGAGAAGGTAAACTCTAGGCCCATCACGGAAGTGATGACTTCGGAAAACCTTATCACCACCGACAAACCAAAGGACCTCCAGACGGCCGAGCTCATTCTTCAAGAATATAAAATCGAGAAGCTACCAGTGGTAGACCCGTCCGGTCGATTAATCGGCTTGATCACCTACAAGGATATCCTGAAACTCCATAAGTATCCGAAAGCATGCAAAGACTCATTTGGACGTCTTCGGGTAGCGGCCGCGGTAGGCGTTACAGCAGATACCCTCGAGCGAGTAGAGGCTCTTGTAGGCGCGGGTGTTGATGCAGTGATTATTGATACCGCTCACGGGCACTCTGCCGGGGTGATTCGAACCCTTCGTGAAGTAAAGGCAGCCTATGGTGCTAAAGTGGACGTGATCGTAGGAAATATTGCTACAGCGGATGCAGCCCGTGCACTGGTGGAAGCGGGCGCCGACGGGGTAAAAGTGGGAATTGGACCAGGTTCAATTTGTACTACCCGCGTGATTGCGGGAGTGGGAGTACCCCAACTCACCGCAGTGATGGAAGTGGCTCAGGGCATCGCCGGAAGTGGTGTGCCCGTTATTGCCGACGGAGGCATTCGCTACACCGGTGATATTCCAAAGGCGTTGGCCGGCGGCGCGTCTTCGATCATGATCGGATCAATGCTAGCAGGTACCGAAGAGTCGCCCGGCGAAACGATCATATACGAAGGGCGTAAGTTCAAATCATACCGAGGAATGGGCTCCATAGAGGCTATGCAAAAGGGTTCAAAAGACCGCTATTTTCAAGATGCAGAGGACGATATCAAGAAACTTGTACCGGAGGGCATCTCCGGACGTGTTCCGTACAATGGAACTGTGCAGGAAGTAATGTATCAGTTGATCGGCGGACTGCGAGCAGGAATGGGCTATTGCGGCGCGGCGGATATCACCGGCCTGCAAAAGGCCCGTTTTATCCGAATCACAAACAGTGGCATTCGGGAAAGCCATCCGCACGATGTAATCATCTCGAGGGAAGCCCCTAATTACAGCCATAAATAATACGCGCGTAGGCACTTGCGGCTGTGTACATTTGCACGCTGTTTTAAAACCATGTATATGAAGTGGATCTATCTCTTGACGGCTTGTTTAGTATTCTCATCCGCGTCGATATCGGCTCAGGATAAAAAGGCAACCGTTCTCAAAATTGAAAATGAGCAGGTTTCGCTCGAGGAATTTGAAAACATTTTCCGGAAGAATAATCGAGATACAGCGGTTACTCCGCAGTCTCTAGATGAGTACATGGAAATGTTTATCAATTTCAAATTGAAGGTTCGAGCTGCGCGAGACCTTGGTATGGATACGGTCACTAAGTTCCGCAATGAGCTTGCGGGCTATCGCACGCAGCTTGCTCGTCCATACATGACAGACGATTCTATGCTAGATGAGCTGATCAAGCAAGCCTACGAGCTCAAGAAAGAAGAGATTCGGGCGAGTCATATTCTCATCAAATGCGAACCCACTTCGAGTCCGGCGGATACGTTGAATGCCCTTAACCGGGCCAAACAACTTCGAGCCCGTATCGTCAATGGAGAAGACTTTGCCTCAGTGGCGAAAGAGAGTAGTGAGGATCCTTCTGCAAAAGACAATGCCGGCGATCTGGGCTATTTCACTGTGTTTCAAATGGTGTTTCCGTTCGAAGAGGCGGCGTACAATACACCGGTTGGTCAAGTTAGTCAACCCATTCGCACACGCTATGGA